>OMJG01000015.1_pt1 | contig 114147 bp, 108 predicted proteins | sample 1646431 | NCBI WGS metagenome assembly OMJG01 (sample SAMN03771674, study PRJEB25209) | food metagenome | isolation source: Cotija cheese | place: Mexico:Jalisco,Michoacan | collected 2011-12-12 | reverse complement strand
GTTGTATACGCAGTTGAAGAAGATTATTGCTGATTACGAGGCAGAGAAGGGCCTGTAAATTATGCGCTCTGTGGGGCAACAGCTGGCATTGGTAATGGATGCGGCGGTTAAGCCGGAACCGGTCCGAACGGCGATTGCTCATGCCTTGGGGCTAATGTGCGCTGAGGAAGTACAAGCTAATCAGCCGCTGCCGGGCTTTCCGCAGGCAGTCATTGATGGTTACGCCGTGCGCGCTGTGGATGTCGGTGGCGAAAAAGCCATCGGTTCGCAGCCAGTGGAAGAGGGTGTGGAAATTGAGCGCTCCCTTCCCGTCGTCGGTGAGGTGCCCGCTGGTTCCCGCCAGCCGCTTCGTCTGCAGCCGCGTCAGGCAGTTCGTGTGTACACGGGTGCGCCATTGCCCACGCTTGCCGATGCCGTCTTGCCGCTGGAATGGACCGACCGTGGCCGCAAACGTGTCACCGCGCACCGCCCGGTGCGCTCAGGTGACTTCGTGCGCCGCGTCGGCGATGACATCCAGCCGGGTGACGTCGCTGTTTCCTCAGGGACAGTGCTGGGCCCTGCTCAGATTGGTCTACTAGCTGCTGTGGGCCGTTCCAAAGTCTTGGTCTATCCACGCCCGCGCGTAACCGTTTTGTCTTTCGGCCGGGAACTGGTTGACGTTGACCGTGAACCAGGTCTGGGTCAGATTTTTGACGTTAACTCTTACTCGCTGGCCGCTGCCGCGAAAGAAGCTGGCGCGGATGTTCAGCGCGTCGGCATTGCACAGGGCGAGCCCCGCCGAATCAAAGAAACCTTGGAAACCTACCTGTCACGCTCGGAGGTGCTGGTGATTTCCGGTGCCGTGGGCGGTGCGGGCTCTGAGGTTATCCGCAAGGTGCTCGATGAACTCGGTGATGTGGATACCACGCGTGTTGCCATGCATCCGGGTTCAGTTCAAGGTTTCGGTTTGCTGGGTGAAGAGCGCACCCCAACCTTCTTGTTGCCGTCTAACCCAGTCTCCGCACTGGTGGTTTTTGAAACTTTCGTGCGCCCACTGATTCGTTTGAGCCTGGGCAAGCGCGTGGCGAATCGGCGCGTGGTGCGCGCCCGCGCGCTGAACCACATTGAGTCCCGGCCAGGCCGCCGTGGATTTATCCGTGCTCGTTTGATGCGTGATGCGGAAACCTCCGACTACTTGGTGGAGGGGCTATCCGGTGCGACCGGTGCACCAGCGCACTTGTTGGCCGGTCTGGCTGAGGCCAACGCTATGGTTCGTGTTCCTGAAGATGTCACGGCTATTCGCCCGGGTGATGTTGTGGACGTTGTCTTCTTATCGCAGCGCAGCTAGCCAGGATAAGACCTTCAGTGTTTGATCCTATTGGCTGGCGCCTTCCGCGCCTGAGCCCCGAACCTTCCTCCCAGCGCCACCCGTTCCATCCCGGGTGGCCGGAAGTTACGCCTCTGGTACTACTTCCAGATTCGAAGAAATTTCCGCAGGGTATTCGTTTACGTCTGCGCCCACTTGTTGCAGGCGATAAGGACGCGTGGCGTACGCAGCGCATCCGCGATGAAAAGTTTCTGCGTCCCGTGGAACCCACCGCGATGGGCACGTGGAAAGACGCGCATTCTGCCGCCAACTGGCGCAGCCACTTTCACTACTTGGGCACCAGTGCGCGCGCTGGGCAGATTGTCCCCATGGTCATTGAGGCCAACGGCCAGTTTGCGGGGCAGCTCACTTTGGGCAACATTCAGCATGGTGGAATTAGTGATTGCTGGATTGGCTATTGGGTCTATTCCAAGTTCACCGGATCCGGTGTGGCGACCGCCGCGTGCGGTTTAGGTGTTGACCACGCGTTTCGCCGCGTGGGCTTGCACCGCATTACCGCGACGTATATGCCGGAAAACCCGGCATCGGGCAAAGTTCTTGCCGCTAATGGCTTCCGTGAGGAAGGCTATCTGCGCCGCAACCTGCACATCAATGGTGCGTGGCGTGACCATCATTTTGTCGCGATTACCCGCGAGGACTACTCCACCACAGCACTTGACCGCCTGTGCTCCTCAGGCCGCGTGCTTGGTCGCCTCGCCAGCGACAAATAGCCAAGGTTCGCGCTTAGAATCTCCTGGCAATTGCCCGCATTGACCCATGCCTGCGGCGTGGCAGGGAAGAAGCCTTCGGTGAGGGACGTAATCTGGGATGAGATTTACTGTCTATCCCTTAACCGGAAGATTGAAAGGTGGCTGAGGCTCGTGTCTCCAGGATTAGCGATTGTTCTCATCATCGTGGTGTGGCTACTGGTATTGGCTCCCGTTTTGTTGCGTGGCCAAAAGCCAATGAGCCGCACCGGCGAAGCATTTGATGACACCCGAGTCCTCTTTGAGGGTGACTCTGGTGTGCTGGAGTCCAACCGCGGTCCAAAGCTTTCTGCCAAGGCAGCGCGCATCAAGGCTCGCAAGGAAGCCGATGCCGCCAAGAAGTCACAGGCTGACGATGCCTCCGCAGCCGACGATGCCGCTTCAGCAACCACCAGCGAAGAATACGCACAACTCGGCGATGTCAAGGCTGAGAAGCAGACCATTGCCGGCGCTGCTGCACGCATCAAGTACGAATACGACAACGCTGCATCCGCAGAGACCGCTGAGGCCACCGAAGCCGCTGCCACCGCCGAAGCCGGCACCACAGCAGCCGACACCACAGCAGACAATTCAGTAGAAGCCGAAACCATCGAAGGTGAAATCGTCTACGAGGTCGACACCATCGACACCAAGGACATCAATGGTGCCGAGGGAACAGATTCCGCAGACGTTGTTGATGCCGAGTTCACTGACGCTGACCTCACCGACATTGAAGCTGAGAAGCAAAATACTCAGGCTGATGAGCCAAAGGCAGATGCTGTTCCAGTTTCCGCAGTGCTTATTGATGACGACGCTGAGCTGCTCGATGAAGATGATGACATCTTGCTCGAAGACGAGCCACGCGAAGAAGCTAAGCCTAAAACTGAAGAGGCAGATGAAAAGCAGACTTCTGCTGTAGCGGCTTCTGAAGGCCAGGTATTCACCGCGCCAGCTGCTTATGAGCTGGCGGATGATGCCTACGACATGGATGACACCTACCTGTCACCAGTGGACATGATGTATCCGGGTGCGGTTGACTCCGACCTCGTCGAGGCAAAAGACACCACTTCTTCTCACCAGGACAGCGCTGCCGACGCTGACAACGCATCCTCCGACGCCGACAACATCGACAACAACGATAATGTTGCTGACGCTGATGCTGACATTGACGCAGAAGAGTCGGTTCAGCAGCCAGTTGAGGTTGCAGAATATGACGATGAGTTTGAGGACAGCTACGTTGCAGCAGGTTCTGACAGTGAGCTGTCTGAGGAAGAACTTGAGTTCGCTCAGGCTCGCGTGGGCCGCGGCGGCTGGGATCCTGAGGCGGATGCAGCGAACAAAGCAACGCGCTACCAGCGTCGTCAGCGCACGCTGTTTGGTCTTGCACTCGTTGTAGTTCTGACTGTTGCTTTGGGTATCGTATTCGGCGGTTGGCTGTGGTGGACTGCTGCAGTTGCCGGCGGTCTCACCGTCGCTTACCTGGTTGCGCTTCGTACTCAGGTCCGTCAGGAACAACAGCTACGTGCCCGCCGTATTGCACAGCTGCGCCGCGCACGCCTTGGTGTTCGTTCCGCTGAGGATGAAGAACTAGCTATCCCTCGTTCGCTTCGCCGCCCCGGTGCAGTCATTGTAGAAATTGATGACAGCAGCCCAGACTGGGATCACCTTCCAGAGGTTTACGAGGAAGTCGAAGAAGCCCCGCAGCGACCTTCCCAACGCCGTCAGCGTCGTGATGACCTCGCTTCCCGCCGCGTTGGCTAATCCAAAGCTATTAGGCCGAAAGCTATAAATTCGAAAGTAAGAACTCTTCGTAGTTTCCTTTCCAGCGCGCATTCCCCAGAACTAAAGGTTCTGCAGGGGATGCGCGCTGGAGTGTTTTCTAGGTGAATTTCGGGTGCATCGGTATTAGGCGGCGTTTGACTGTCTGCGGACAGCTGGAACCATGCCGATTGCCTGCATGAGTGCAGCAATGAGTCGGGGACCAAGCTGCGTAAAGCCGCGTTTCTTCAACTCTGTGGCGAGCTCAGAAATCTCGGGAGTTCTTCCAATCAAATCCGTGACTGTCTCGCAGGCATAAGCGGAGTTGGGGTCATGCGCCCACACAAAGGCGGATAGTCCACCGTGTTCACGAAGCTCCACGGTGGCACGGGCATTAGTCACTGCGGCTGAAATCTTTCGCTTGTTGCGGATCATGGTCTTGTCTTTGAGCAGACGCTCAACATCGTCATCGGTAAATGTTGCAACAGCATCTGGCTCAAAGTTGTGGAAGCACTCGCGCAGGCGCTCACGCTTGTTAAGCACCATGGACCAATTCAGGCCGGCCTGGAACCCCAGAAGCGCAATTAGTTCGTAGAGCTCGCGCTCTTCATAAAGAGCCTGACCCCATTCATGGTCAAAGTACTCACGGCTCAGCGGTGAGGTGCGCGCCCAGCAGGGATAAACATCATCATCGAAGCTCGAATCACCGTTGAAGGAGTTGAAGGATGTGTCATCATCGATGGCTGATTCAGTATTGTTTGGGTTCTCATTAGTAGTTGTCATGTGGATCTAGACTTCAAATTCTGTGCAGACGTTCCCTGAGCTTTTGCCACTGGGAATCTCACACCCCGCGCTTTCGTTGGAGCGTGGTTAACCGGGTAATCTGATAGCCATGAACTCACCCATTGTCCGCGATGCTGCGCTGCTAATCTTCCGCGTAGTACTCGGACTGGTGTTTATCGCCCATGGCGTGGACAAGCTTTTCTTTCCAGGCATGGATGACACCATCGGACAATTCTCGGCGTGGGGTGTCCCGCAGCCGCAGATTTTCGGGTGGGTCGTCGCCATCGGTGAGCTCGCCGCAGGCACAATGCTGGTCATTGGTTTGCTCGCTACATTTGCCGCCGGCATGCTTGCGGTGTTGTGCGCGCTGTCGGTGTACTTTGTTCATTTTGGCAACGGCTTTTTCGTGGAAGAAGGCGGGTTCGAGTACACCGTCGTGCTGTGCGTGGCATTATTGATGGTTGTAGTATTCGGTTCTGGTCGTGCGAGTTTAGATGGGGTGTTAAGTCGTGTTGAATCATGACCAGGTCCAAGACGCCCTGTCCGCCCGCATGGACGGCGAGGATTATGACCTAGAAGATGACGTCATTGACACCCACGTTGCCCACTGTGCACAGTGCAAGGCATTCCAAGAACGCGCCGCAAAGTTGTCGTTCTCACTGACGCCGAATAAGCCTTTAGAACCCACACGTGAGCTTGCAGAGACCATCCTGGCGGAAGTTGAACCAGAGTGGCGTCGTGTCTCGGGCAGCCGTTTGGCCAGCCTGGCTGGCGCGCGCGTAGCTCTGGTGGTTCTGGCGACTATCTTCTTTATCTGGGCAGTTACCCTCATCATCGCGTCGGGCCCATTCACCGGCGTGGCCGAGGGCGGAGCCTTGCTCAACCCAGATGCTAACCAGGTGGAGGCAGAGCATCTCATTGAAGCAGCTGGGCTGCGTTTGGGCTTTGCTGCTGGCATGGTTTTCTGTGCCTGGCGCCCGCACCTAGTGGGCGGCTTGTTGCCCGTTGTGGCCACCGCCTTCTTCTTCCTGTCTGGTTTTGCCATGCGCGATGTCGCGCTGGGAACCTTGAGCATCAGCCAGGTCTACACCCTGTGTGGAATGGGCATTTCAGCTCTCGTGATGTTTTGGATGTGGCTGGCTGACCGCGGATTCTTCATCCGCCAGATGTGGAAGAATCTTTCCGCCGACCCGCACTAGCATCGCGTCAACGTAGAAGCCGGCTCCTTCCAAGCTAGACCAGATAACCGCGCTTGATTTGCAGCGCGCGAAGTATTGCAGAGGCGAATGCGAGCACAGCAATAACAATCAGTGGGGCAGCGTAGCCAACGCGCGGAGTAATCACGTCAAAGAGTACCGGGAACGCGAACCCGAAATAGGTGAAGACGTAATAGAAGCCAATGCCGGTGCCGTGCTTTTCCACAGGAGTGTAGGTGTTGACGCCCAGTAGTCCCTCGCGCAGGCACAGGCCATAGGCGGTACCAAGCAGTACTGCAGTGATGACGAACATCGGAACGGAGATAGTCTCGCCACCGAAGGCGGCAAGGCCATAGCCGACGGTGGCAAACAGCGCACCGGCGGTGCCGGTTTGACGGCCCCACGCAAACTTGCGGCCCGAATACTGTGCAATTAATCCGGCGCTAAAAGCCAGGGCGGAGGAGATGGCTGGCAACAGGATGGGGCTGTTGAAATTGTCTGCGGCGCGCGCGGAGAGGATGACAATGGTAGTTGTAATACAACTAAACACCCAAATAGCCATCGGCAGTGAGACCGCAAGAGCTTTGCGCAGACTACGGGCCGGGGCTTTGATGGTTTCAGTGCCACCACTAATAGGTACCCGCGGTGCATCGCCCAACAGCAGGCCAACTACAACTGCGAATGCGGAGAGGGAAACACTCAGCGCGAAGAGCAATTCCACGCTGTGAGTCATTACGCCAAGGACACTGGCCACGATGGGGCCGATAGCAAAACCGAGGGTCAAAATGATGCCGGCGAGAGTCACACCGCTGCCGCCGCGTAGTCGGCCTGCCCACGCAGTACCAGCGCTGACAACCAGCCCAACGCCGGTGCCAACAATAAATCTGCCCAGAAGGAGCAACAGTCCTTCGTGGAAGAACAACAATATGAGATTACCCAGCGCTGATAAAACACCGCCGGTAAGAACCACAGAGCGCGGTCCCCAACGGTCCGCCAACATGCCGCCGATGAGCAGACATGGCAGCATTCCCAGCGCGTAAATGCCGAAGGCAGCGTTGACCATGACACTGGAAACGCCCTCTTGGTCACGGATCAAAACCAGCACGGAAGAGAAATGGTTGGCTGCCCAGCCCGCGGTAAATAGCAGGAGAGTGACACCCAAAAACACGCGGGCAGATTGGCGGGAGCTCATGGGAAGAAACTCTAACCGGCATTGCATTGTATTACAGCGCTTTGGCATTTCACTAGCCCCGTTACCCGCACCAAGGCGCACAAATCGTTCGAGCAATTCGAATACGTGATGCATCAATGTCTAAGTCGCCGTACATACTGTGAGTCATCAAAGACCCCGTGAAGAGAGGCAAGACCGATGAGTGCAACCGCGGTGATTCTTCAAAATCGCTTTTCCAATGATGGTGCGACTATTTTGTCCGTAGCTGTTGATGGCCGAATGGTCCATGAATCCTGGAATCACACGGTTAGTACCAACGACGCACGCGCGCAGATGATTGATGCATTTCTGGATTTGTGGAATGTCTACTGTGAGCAGGGGCTAGTGCTTTATGTGTCTTCGCGGACCGTTCGCAACCTGTTGAAAGAGCAGCAAGAGATTTTCGATGGCCTTCTCATCCGCGACACCATCACCGGCGCGATGTTCCGTAAGACCTGGGATGTCTGCAGCGCTTCGCACCACAAGCAGCGACGCGAAAAGCGTCCACTGCCGAGCGAGATTGAAAAGGAGCCAACCCCACTTGTTGTGGTGGCAACGGATGCTTCCAAGGGCAAGAACAGTAAGACCGTAGGTCTTTCTGCAGTGAACTCCTGCGGCATAATTAAGACGCACGAAATGGAGTTGAACTCGATTTTCGATGGTGAACTATCCGCCATCAATTTCGCCCTGCAGCAGTTTGGAAAGAATGTTAAGCGACTCGAAGTACTGACCGATTCCCGCCAGGCTATTCAGTACATCCAGGGTCGCACGAGCCTGCAGTCAACCTCCGGCCTTGTCCTCAAAAAGACGATTAAGCGGCTCACCGCTGAGGGCGTTGAACTGCATTTCACCTGGGTGCGTGGACACAACGGTCACGCATTGAATGACTGCGCGGATCGAGCTGCGCGGATCGCACGACGATGCAAGCAGCTAGGTACCGACAACAAAACCCAGCTCCTCGCAAACCTGCGAGTTGAGCTGGGGAAGAAAATTGTCGGCCGAACGCCAGAATCCTGGCTGACACCAAAGAAATCGAATACTAGAGGGCTGTCTTCAGTGGCGTAGTTTGGAAAGTATTTAGGGGTGGGAGAGATGCCCCGGATGTGCTTGGAGGTGTTGTCCTTCACCGAAGGTGGCAGTGACAGCGCCTTCGAATGCGCAGGTATGAGCACCGAGGGCAAATGCGGCTAGCTTCATATGTGCTGGAAGATGCTTAACTTTAGTGAGTACTTCGGGCGGGTTATCGCCTTGAATATCCGTACTGAGCCACGGAGAACTGCCATCCTCGATCCGCTGCGGAGCTGGAATATTCAACAGAGCCTGTTCTAGTTCCTCCCAACTGCGGTGGCGTGCTTGAGGGATCAAAGCTTGAATGAGCTCGTCGAGGGTTTGTACCGGGGTGCTAGCACCGGTTGGTTTCTTAACCATCCAACCGCGTGAAATCTCAGAGACTTTCACATTGGAGACCAAAGCGTTGAGACAACGCGCGATGTCGCGCCGCCGCAACGGGCCCGCAACAATCGGCCCGGCCCAATCGGGTTTCACTCCACACGCACCGCACACGGCACAAACCTCCTTGACGTGCTTTTGCTCTAAAGAGCGTTGAACTTACTTCTTATCGCGAGGATTCGCCGCGAGGAAATCATCCGCAATCTGATCGAAGGTTGCGAACTCAACACCGTCGTGGGACTTGAAGTGCTCAATGAGACGCTCCAGCATGAGCAGCACCTGCGGGCGGCCGGAGACATCCGGGTGCAAGGTGATTGGGAAAATTGCGTTGTCATACTCGCGGTAAACCCAATCAAACTGGTCGCGCCAGATTTCCTCAACATCGCGTGGGTTAACAAAGCCGTGGCTGTTAGGGGAGGACTTGATGAACATCATTGGAGGAAGGTCATCCAAGTACCAGCTGGCTGGAATCTCAACAAGGTCGGTCTCCTCACCACGAACAAGTGGCTTCATCCACTCGGAGGCTGGCTTGTCATAGTCAATTGGAGTCCAAGAGTCACCCACGCGGACGTAGTACGGCTCATGGTCACGGTGCATCAGAGAGTGGTCATACTTGATGCCGCGCTCAATGAGCAGCTCGTTGGTGACGTGGGAGAACTCCCACCACGGTGCAACATAACCAGTTGGGCGGGAACCAGTGCGGTTGGTGATCAGGTCAATGCAGTAGTCGAGGATGTCTGCTTCTTGCTCACGGGTCATCGCCAGTGGGTTTTCATGGGAGTAGCCGTGCACACCGATTTCAAAGCCCTCATTGACGGTGAGGTCGAACTGCTCAGGGAAAGTCTCAATGGAATGTCCTGGCCAGAAGAAAGTAGCTGGAAGGTCATACTTCTTCATCAACTTAACCAGACGGGGGGATTCCTACTTCACCAGCGAAAACGCCTCGGGAGATGTCGCCAGTAGAGTCTTCACCGCCGTAGGAACCCGACCAGCCACCGACTGCGTCGACATCGACGCCGAACGCGACAGTAATTTTCTTGCTCATGATCTTGGACCTTTCAAATTTGAAGTGCAGAGAATTAAATGTGTTCAGCTAAGACATCAGGTGAAATGACTTGCTGCTGAGATAACAACAATGCAAGCAGGATTCTTGCCTGCGACCAGGGGAGGCTCCCCATAGACAGCGCGCCGGCATCGAGAAGATCAGATGCGCCACCGCTTCCATAAAGCGGGAGTACGGCACCCTCTGGAACTCGAGTCGACAATCCGACTGTTATACCGGACGCTACCGCTTTAGTTACCCAGTCCAACCAGGCATGATTTCCATTTCCTGCGCCTGTGCCCAAAAGGATTACTCCCTTAGCGCCAGCATCAAGGCAGGCTTCGGCCGAAACCGCGTCGCTCCCTGGGTGAGAGACAACGACATCAACGCGAGTTGAGTCGAAAGCTTCAGCCGGAAGCGCAATCGGACGTGCTCGGCGAGGAAAAGAATGAAAACTGACCTGTTTGGTAGAGCGGGATGATCCGTCCCCACTTATTTCTGCAGAAGCAGGAGTATCGGTAACTGAACCGCATGGGGCGACGCCACCGAAGGGGGAAGGATTTATTGTGTGAAGTTTCGTTGTTCCTCGCGCAGGATTAATCCCTCCTGCGAAGACCACAAGTACTCCACGGCCACTAGCCTCCGGCGAAGTCAGGGCTGCAGGGGCTGTGTCGCTCATTAGCGGTTGAACTTGCTCCGCGACAGATTCGCGTGAACACGATCATTCCTAGCCTGATTGAAAGCCCACAATCAGTGGATGGCAAGAATTCTCTGGGTAAGGATGGCCTGGACGCTGCGGGAAGCTATATCCCTTGGGGACGGGTTGGCACCACTGAAGAATGTGCACGAGCAATACGCTTCTTGACTTCTGACGATGCTGCGTTTGTTACTGGGCAGCTGCTTATTGTCGATGGTGGTCAGACGGTGCGTTGGACAAGTTAGTCCAGTCAATTGAAACAGAAGCAGACACACAATACTGACTTAAGGAGTAAGGAAGAAAAGATGGCAATTGGACCTCAACTCACCGGCAAAGTTGCAGTTGTTACTGGTGGCGCAAACGGCATCGGTGCTGCTATTGCAGAACTTTTTGGTGAGCACGGCGCGCCCGTTGCGGTAGTCGATCTCAATCTAGAGAACGCGCAAAAGATAGCCGAGAAGATTGTGAACAATGGCGAGACTGCGAAAGCTTGCACCCTCGATGTCACAGATGCCGCGGCCTCTGAGCAGACAATGGATGAAGTTGCCTCCGAATTCGGCGGCATCCGTGACTGCAGCAGGAACCCTTGATCAGCAAGACTTCCTCGAAATGACCGAGGAAACTTTTGACCGAACAATAGGAATCGACCTCAAAGGAGTCTTCCTCTCGGGACGCTTCGCGGCGCCGCATATGGTCACACGTGGTGGCGGATGCATCATCAATATTGCTTCCCAAACGGCCATCAAAGGGGCAGTCAGCTTGGCACACTACGTGGCGGCCAAAGCCGGAGTAATCGGTATGACAAAATCAATGGCTCTGGATTTGGCAGAACACAATATCCTGGTCAACGCCATCGCGCCGGGCCCAATTGAGACTCCATTGTTTGGCGGTATTACCCAGCAGTGGCGTGATGAGAAGCAAAAAGAATTGCCCATTGGGCACTTCGGCAAAGTCGAAGAAGTCGCGCCAACAGCGTTGCTGCTCGCTTCCTCACTAGGCGGAGATATCTATACCGGGCAAACACTGGGGCCTAATTCCGGTGATGTGATGCCTTTAGGAAGCAACACCTTCGTTCTTAGATTTGAGCTCTTGGTGGGGTGTTCTGCGTGGAGTTTAGCGCCAGTTCTCCATCCACATCAGCGACTCATACCAGGAGTCGGGGATGGTGTAGCCGTAGAGGATCGGGGAGAAGTAGACGAACATAGCGACTACAGCGCCAAGATACGAGTACACGGCGATGGTGCCCCAGGGGGCGCGCGATGGCAGGAGCCAGCGGACTTCTTTACCGTGGCCCGCTAACTGGCCGAGGATGAGCGCGAGTGCCACGATGACAAACGGAATCAGTGGGGCGGCGTAGAAGAAATACATCTGGCGGTCATAGGCCGCAAGCCACGGCAGGTAGCCGGCGGCGAAGCCGATGAGTGGGACAACAAAGCGGCGGTCGCTGCGCATGAGTACGCACCACAGTGACCACAGCAGGATCGGGATGACCAGCCACCAGATAATCGGGGTGCCGAACAGGTAGATCATCTGCCGGCAGGTGCTGCCATCAAAGCACTGCAGATCCGTGTTGGAATAGTACAGAATCGGACGACCAGCGACTAGCCATTCCACGGGCTTGGAATCCCACGGATGCTTGTGTCCGCCGGAGGTCGTTAGCGAGGAGTGAAACTCTAGCACGGTTTGGTGGTAGTAGAAGAAGCTCGCCAGCGGATCAGGAAGGACGTGCAGCAGCGAGTCGCGTGGGACGGTGCCGTCTTGCATCGCGTGGCGGTAGACGGCGGTTTCCGTGCCGAACCAGTTGCGCCAAGACCAGAAATACAGTGCTACCGGTAAGGCGACGATGGAGGCGAGGGCGGCGGGGACATCGCGAAGCAAAGTGCCCACAACATAGCGCTTAACGCCGTAACGGCGACGCAACCACAAATCCGCAAAGACCGTGGCCAGGCCGAAAAATGCCATGTAGTACAGGCCCGACCACTTCACGCTCAGCGCCAGGCCGAGCGCAACACCGGCGGCGAAACGCCACCAGCGAAAACCGATGCGCGGACCAAACGGTGAGTTGCCCAGCATGCCGTTGGCCCATGCCTCATGCAGCCGGTTGTGCACCTGCTGGTGATCCCGCACCAACGCCCACGCGGCAACCACCACGAAGAAAGTAAGGAAGATATCCAACATGCCGAACTTCGCCGTGACCAGCAAGACACCATCGAAAACCGCGATTATGCCCGCAAAAGTAGCCACCTGCCAGGAGCCAGAAAGTCGCCGCGCCAGCGACATAATCATCAGCACCGTGCCCACGCCAAATAGCGCAGCCATCACGCGCCAACCCATCGGGGTGTAGCCAAAGAGCTGCTCACCCCAAGAAATAATCTCCTTCGCGAAAGGCGGGTGCACCACCAAGCCATAGCCCGGATTCAGCTCAGTTCCGGCCTTCGCAATATCCCACGCCTGCGGTACGTAATGCTTCTCATCAAAAATCGGCGTACCCGACGACGTCGGAGCAGTTAGCCCAATGAAACGCGTAGCAAACGCGAGCACGGCGACCAGCAGCGTAGAAATCAGGTCCGTGCGGTGCCACACGTAAACACGCGGTGGCGCCGGCGGAGCAAGTCGCCGAGTTCCGGGGTGGGATTGAAGTGTAGGCACCTGAGTCATCATAATGGAAGATATGAACCCCCAAGACCTTCCGCGCGGAGTAGTGCTCGCCGCGACCCCACTGGGCAACATGACAGACGCGACAGACAGGTTGAAACAGGGCCTAGCTGGCGCCGGTGTCATCGCCGCCGAAGACACCCGCCGGGTGCGCAACCTAGCCCAAGCGCTAGGCATTGAAATTAAAGGTCAGGTGGTCTCCAACTTCGACCACAACGAAGAGCAGCGTTCACAGCAACTAATTGAAGCCGCGCGCACCGGCACCGTCCTGGTTGTTACCGACGCCGGCATGCCTTTGGTCTCCGACCCGGGCCACTCCATTGTGGTGGCCGCTGCACAGGCTGGTGTACCAGTCACGTGCTTCCCCGGCGCCTCCGCTGTGACCACCGCCCTAGCCCTTTCGGGGTTATCCGTCGGCCGTTTCATCTTCGACGGCTTCGTTCCGCGCAAGACCGGACAGCGCCAAAAATGGTTAGAAAGCCTGCGCTCCGAATCCCGCGCGGTGGTGTTTTTCGAATCACCGCATCGGTTAGCCGAAACCCTGTCCCAAGCCGTTGCTGTTCTTGGCGCCGAACGCCAAGCCGTGGTGTGTCGCGAGCTGACCAAAAAGTTCGAAGAGATCCGCCGGGGCAGCCTTGGCGAATTAGCTGAATGGGCGGTGGACAACGCGCGTGGTGAAATCACCGTTGTGCTCGATGGCGGCAGTGAACAGCTTGTGTCTGTCGAATCCCTGCTGCCGGAGGTAGAAAAACTAGTCAGCTCCGGCATGCGTTTGAAAGACGCCTGCAAGTACGTCACAGAAGGAACCGGCGTATCCAACCGAGAGCTGTACCAAGCGGCACTGGGAAGATCTTAAAAATTCCTGATAGTCAGCGCACAAATAGATAAACGTTATTCAACCGTTATTTTCTATATGGAAAACGAAAATAACGACGGGAGAAACGCCATGTGCATGAAGTTAGCAGCTATGGCACTATTTTTGCGGCCTGGGTACCTTGAAATAAGTTTCAAAACGTTACCAAATCAGCTTGCTATGCACCTTCTTTGTCCAGCATTCTATTAGCTATGACTACTGGAGATCCTGATTTTTCACAAGAAAGGCAGCCTGGCAACAGCCAGGCTGAAAATGTTGATGGAGCAGTCACCCGCCAGGTGGCTGAGAACGACACCTACGAAACGAATGAATCTGCAACAGGTCAGCTAGCGTCCATGCTGGACACTGACTTCAATCCTTCTGCGCACCCTGTAGAAGAAGAGATTGAACTCGCTGCAGATCAAAAAGACGCCAAGATTGACTGGACGATCACCGGTATCGCCGGTGTGCTTGTCGCTGCAGTAGTGGTGTGGGGCCTCTCTGCCCCAGACACCTTCGCAGATGTTTCAGCTAAAGCCCTGAACTTTGTTGTTAACAACTTCGGCTGGGCATTCATCCTGTTCACCACAGTCTTTGTCGTCTTCGTTATTGCTATCGCCGCATCTAAGTTTGGCTCCATCAAACTGGGCGCGATCAACGAAGAGCCGGAATTCTCAACGGTATCGTGGATTTCCATGATGTTCGCCGCCGGCATGGGCATTGGTTTGATGTTCTACGGTGCATCTGAGCCACTGGACTTCTACCGCGATGGCGTGCCAGGACATGAGCCAAATGAAGTGGGAACCGCCATGGCAACCGCCATGTTCCACTGGACCCTGCACCCATGGGCTATCTACGCGATTATCGGCTTGGCTATTGCTTACTCCACGTTCCGTATCGGCCGTAAGCAGCTGCTGTCTTCCGCCTTCGTCCCGCTCATCGGTGAGAAAGGCGCTGCCGGTCCACTTGGCAAGCTGATTGACATCCTGGCTATCTTCGCCACTGTATTCGGCACCGCTTGTTCCCTGGGCCTGGGTGCGCTGCAGATCCAAGCTGGTTTGCAGGCTTCCGGCATAGTGGACAACCCATCCAACAGCGTTGTCCTAGGTATCGTTCTGGTTCTGACCCTGGCGTTTATCCTGTCCGCACTTTCTGGCGTGGGCAAGGGCATTCAGTACCTCTCTAACGCCAACATGGTCATGGCAGCTCTGCTGGCAATCTTCGTGTTCATTGTTGGTCCTTCCGTGACCATCTTGAACTTGGTTCCAGGTTCCGTTGGTAACTACCTGGCTAACTTCACTGAAATGATTGGTCGCACCGCTGCGTCCGCTGACGGTACCGCTGGTGAGTGGCTGTCGGGCTGGACCATCTTCTACTGGGCATGGTGGATTTCTTGGTCCCCATTCGTGGGTATGTTCTTGGCACGTATTTCTCGCGGCCGCAGCGTTCGCGAATTCTGCCTTGGCGTCATGCTGGTTCCTGCCGGTGTTTCCACCATCTGGTTCGCCATCTTCGGCGGCACCGCAATTCACTTGGAGCAAAACGGTCAGTCCATTTCCGGTGAGTCCACTGAGGCAGAGCTGTTTAACCTGCTGCAGTCCTTCCCTGGTGGTTCGGTTGCCGCAGTAATCGGCATGATCCTGCTGGCTACCTTCTTCATTACCTCGGCCGACTCTGCATCGACAGTAATGGGCTCTATGTCCCAAAACGGCCGCTCGAACGCTACTCCGTGGCTGTCTGCCATCTGGGGTGTTCTCACCGCAGCCGTAGGCCTGGTGCTGCTGTTGACCGGTGAAGACGCACTGACCAACCTGCAAAACGTCACCATCGTTGCCGCATCCCCATTCCTCATCGTGCTCATCTTCTTGATGTTCGCGATTGTTAAGGACCTGCGCAATGACGTTATCTACGTTGAATACCGCGAAGCTCAAGCCTTCCAACGCAAGCTGGCCCGTGAGCGCCGTATTCACCGCGAAGTACAGCAAAAAGAAGACCACAAGCGTCGCCGTTCGGAGCGCTTCGCGAAGGCTGGCGCGAAAGTCAGCCCAAAGGCTAAGAACAACAAATAGCTGATCACCCCAGAAATTCTGGGGTGAAATTCACAGACGCCTTCTACTTGGATAAAGTAGAGCGCATGACTGAGTCTGTAGTAGTAAACGTTGCCTGGCCGTATGCCAATGGACCCCGCCACATCGGACACGTGGCGGGGTTTGGTGTTCCCTCCGACGTGTTCGCACGCTTCCAGCGAATGCGTGGGCGCAACGTACTCATGGTCTCCGGCACGGATGAGCACGGCACTCCTTTGTTGGTCCAGGCTGACAAAGAAGGCGTGAGCGTTCGCGACCTTGCGGACCGCTACAACCGCCAGATTGTGGAAGACCTTGCTGGTCTAGGCCTGTCTTATGACATGTTTACCCGTACCTCCACGCGTAACCACTACGCCGTTACCCAGGAACTGTTCAAGGGCCTTTATGCGAACGGCTACATGATTAAAGAATCCACCCAGGGTGCTATCTCCCCATCGACCGGCCGCACCTTGCCTGACCGCTACATTGAGGGCGAGTGCCCAATCTGTCACGCGGACGGTGCGCGTGGTGATCAGTGCGATAACTGCGGTAACCAGCTGGACCCTATTGACCTGATCAACCCGGTATCTAAGATCAACGGCGAAACTCCACAGTTCGTGGAAACTGAGCACTTCCTTCTTGACCTGCCTTCCATTGCGGATGTTTTGACCGAGTGGCTCAAGTCCCGCGAAGACTGGCGCCCAAATGTTTTGAAGTTCTCTTTGAACCTGATCAAAGACATGCGCCCACGCGCCATGACCCGTGATATTGACTGGGGCATCCCAATTCCTATTGAGGGCTGGGAAAACAATGACGCGAAGAAGCTCTACGTGTGGTTCGACGCTGTTATTGGCTATTTGTCTTCTTCAATCGAGTGGGCTTACCGTAGCGGCAACCCTGATTCCTGGAAGGACTTCTGGCAGGACCCAGAGGTGCGCCATTACTACTTCATGGGCAAAGACAACATCACCTTCCACTCCCAGATCTGGCCAGCGGAGCTACTTGGCTACGCCGGCAAGGGCTCCAAGGGCGGCGAGGCGCACAAGTACGGTGACCTCAACTTGCCAACGGAGATTGTTTCTTCGGAGTTCTTGACCATGTCAGGCTCGAAGTTCTCATCCTCCAAGGGTGTTGTCATCTACGTTAAGGACTTCCTCAAGGAGTTCGGTCCAGATGCACTGCGTTACTTCATTGCGGTGGCTGGTCCAGAAAACAATGACACTGATTTCACCTGGGATGAGTTTGTCCGCCGTATCAACAATGAGCTGGCCAACGGCTGGGGCAACCTGGTCAACCGCACGGTGTCGATGGCGAACAAGAACTTCGGTGAAGTTCCAGTTCCAGCGTCATTGACCGAAGCTGACACCAAGATTCTGGCGCTGGCGGAGGAAACCCTTGCTACCGCGGGTGAGTACCTGGAAGCATCCAAGTTTAAGGCTGCTATCACCGCTGCTATGCACGTTGTTGGTGAAGCCAACGCCTACATTGCGGACCAGGAGCCATGGAAGCTGGCCAAGGATGAAACTCAGCGTGAGCGTCTTGCCACCGTGCTGTGGACTGCACTGCAGGTAGTTTCTGACTGCAACGTCATGCTCACCCCGTTCTTGCCACACACCGCGCAACAGGTTCACGAGACCCTCGGCCGCACCGGCGTCTGGGCTGCGCGTCCTGAGATCCACGAGGTTAAGGACGACGCTCCGGTTGACCTGGTTGGCAACAACTTGCCTGCCGAAAACCGCGAGTACCCAATCATCACCGGTGACTACGATTCCCAGCAGGCCACCTGGGCACGCGTCGATGTGGTACCAGGCACCAAGCTGGACAAGCCAAAGCCGCTCATTGCCAAGCTCGACCCTGAACTCGGCGTTACCGGCCCGGAGTGGGCACCAGTTGTTCCAAAGGAAGACGCTTAGGTTCTGAGCAATTGCCCTTAGCTTGGGGAGACTTTGAACAGGGAGGAGCGGTTAGCACAGTGCTGACCGCTCCTTCCTCTTTCGCCGGTGCCAGACAGGTTTTGGGCCTAGTGAACCTGAATGAAGGAAATGACAGTTCTTAACAGGGTGGCGTAGCCTGAACGGAAGTGCTTTCGAAGAAGGTGCTGCTTTAATCTTGTTGCGCCTCGTGCGCTTTTTATTTTTGTGCCACTGGCCGGAGGGTCAGTGGTTTTGACATGGAGTTCCCGATTGGGCGCTTGGGTGCTTCGGTGAATTCGTGGCGTGTGTGAAAGAAAGTGGGTGAAAGAGGTGTCTAAAGCCGTCAAAGTAGGGTTTGGACTGGCGGTATTCGCGGTGGCTATAACGGCGATTAACCTGCGTGCGGGTGTGTCATCGCTGGCGCCTGTCATTGGCCAGGTGGCTGAATCCTTCGGGGTGAGCAGCTCCACCGCGGGTATTTTGACCTCTTTGCCGGGATTCTGTTTCGCCATCATGGGGTGGTTGGCGGTGCCGATCGCTCGGCGTTTGGGTCTATCGCCAACGCTCGTGGCGGGCAGCGTGGCGCTGCTAGTTGGTTTGGCAATCCGCCCATTTATAGACAGCTATTTACCGTTCTTTGTGCTGACCGTTGTGCTTGTTGCGGGTATTGCGGTGGCAAATATTTTGCTGCCAGCCTGGGTAAAAGAACACAGCCGAGGCACTAATCAGGTGCGGTTGATGATGACATACACCGCAATGTTGGGCGCCTCCGGCGCGATTGGTCCGCTGTCCGCACTATTTTTCAGCGGCTCCTCTGCATGGCGCTGGGCGCTCGGGGTGTGGGTGGTACCGGTTATTGTCCAAACCATCGTCTGGGCCATTGTGCTCAGCAAGACCAAGCGGGACATTCCCTCCACTGGTGTCATGCCGGATCCGGATGAACTGGCAGAAGCGTCGCCAAAGGCAAACTCCAATCCAGGTGGCTCTTTGCTTAAGTCCCCAACGGCGATTGCCATGCTGCTCTTCTTTGGTATTCAATCCGCCGGCGCCTATGCGCAAATGGGCTGGCTGCCGGCCATCCTCGTTGAAGATGGCGTGAGGGAATCCACGGCCAGCATTGCGCTGGCACTCCTTGGTGGCTTCAACGTCATCGGCGGTGTGCTCATGCCATGGCTGCTGTCGCGTCTCAACAGCGTGGTTCCGCTGCCCATCATCTTGGGCGCAATCACCACCACCGGTTGGCTGGGCGTCATGTCCGCGCCAACTGCAGCACCGTTGCTGTGGGCATCGCTGCTGGGTATCGGCGGCATGTGCTTCCCACTGGCGCTGGCACTGTTGACTGCGCGTACCCGTTCGCCACTGGTGACAGCACGTTTATCCGGATTTGTGCAGCCAGGAGGTTACATCATCGCCGGCATCGTGCCTCTCGTCATGGGCTTCCTTTATTCCTCAACCGGTTCTTGGGACGCAGCATTGATCATGGTCACCGTCATGAGTCTGGCGCTGATTATCTTTGGCGTTCGCGCAGCACGCAACGTCTATATCGATGATGAGCTCGCGCAACAAAGCTAAGACGGTATTTACCTAGCCACACGGCCACCCTTCGGGGTGGCCTTTTTCATGGCTTTTATACTGGGGGACATGTCTAAGAAGAAGCCTCGTCCCATTCCCGTTCCAGCTGAAGGCATCACCGGAGTTATTGATGCCCACACCCACTTAACCTCCTGCAAAGATGATATCCCGGCGCTGATGGAACGCGCCGTGGCCGCAGGTGTGGAGCGCGTGTGCACCGTTGGTGACGGTTTAGAAGAGGCGGCTTTAGCCCTGGACGCTGCACAGTCCGATAAGCGTATCTTCGCCGCCTGTGCGATTCACCCCACCAAGGCGCACACGCTGGATGATGAGGCGAAAGAGCGCTTGAGCGCGATGGCAGCGGATCCGCGCTGCGTGGCAGTCGGGGAGACCGGACTGGATACGTACTGGATTGAGCATTCGCCGGAAGACACTGCACCGCTGGATGTGCAAGAAGCAGCTTTACGATGGCACGCGGATCTCGCCGCGCACGTCAACAAGACACTGATGATCCACAACCGCGAAGCAGACGCCGACTTGATGCGCGTGCTAGCAGAGTGCGCACAAGCACCGGATATTATGCTGCACTGTTTCTCCTCGCCACTAGAGGTTGCCAAAGATGCCCTGGAGCGCGGTTATGTCCTGTCCTTCGCCGGCAACGTGACTTTCAAACGCAATGAGGAACTGCGCCAGGCAGCAGCCCTTGCCTCAGCGGATCAGATCCTCATTGAAACGGATGCTCCTTATATGACCCCGGAACCATTCCGCGGTGCGCGCAATGAGCCCTCGCTGATTGGCCACACCTACCGCTGCGTTGCTGAAGCGCGCAACCAATCGGTGGAGGAGCTGGCTGAGCAAGTACGCGCGAACTTCGACCGCCTGCTCACGCCAAAGGTGTAGTGACCTGCAGAAATAGTTTTGCCTCGTGATGTGAGGAAATCCACACCCCGCATTCATGCAGGTAAAACGTGTCTGCTGTGGTGAATGTTAATAGTGTTCGACTAGTTAAACGGCTTGTCGTTGGCTTCTCGAATGTTACGCAGTGTTACCGTATTGTTATTGATTGTTGTCCTGAAGGTTGCAATCGACTGCTTTAAGTCTTGCTTCACACGGCGCCAGTAGTAAATACATGCGGGCGAGGTGACCTTCAGGGTTTTAAAAGTTAGACCCCAAGACTGATTTAGAAGGTTTCATGTCAACCACGCACCACATCAAGCGAATCAATAACACGCGTTCGCTTCCACTGCGCTTGGCCACCGGCGGCATGCTGGGCACCTTGGCCGTCGGCGGTGTCGTTGCAGTCAACGCTCAAAAAGATGTCACCGTTGATGTCAACGGCGAATTAATTGAGTTGGCGACCTTCTCCACCGACGTCGAAGGCGCGCTGCAGGCAGCGGGTATTGATTATGAGGGCGAAGACCTCATCTACCCTGCGCCGAGTGAATCCTTGGGCAATGGCGAGTCCATTACCGTGCGTACCGCCAAGCCAGTGGCTGTTACTGTAGATGGTGAAGAGAAGACCATGACCTCCACTGCATTGACGGTGGAGGATCTGCTCGGCACCTTGGATTCCGTCACGCCAGGCGCAGCTGTTTTGGCTGGGGACAAGGAAGCTGACGCAGCAGACAAGATTACGGACGGGATGGCGTTGGAGGTTGTGAGCCCTAAGATCATCTCCATCAAGGATGGTGGCAAGGTAACTTACACCAGCATCGCAGCCAAGACTGTTGGTGACGTACTTGAAGCCCGCGGTATTGACGTTGATGCTGATGACCGCGTGTCCCCAGGCCTGGATGAAGAAGTAGCCGCTGGTACTCAGATTGTGGTTGACCGCGTGCAGGTCAAGGAATTTGAATTCACCGAAGACTTCGAGGCTGAGCCACACTATGTTGATGATGACAACATGGAAAAGGGCGAAGAGCGCGTTGTTGAAGAAGGCATGTCTGGTGAGCGCAAGCGTGCTATCAAGCAGGTCTTTGTCAATGGCAAGGAAGAGTCCAAGGATGTTGTTGAAGAAAACATCCTGACTGAAGCCAAGCCAGCAACCATCGCACGCGGCACCAAAGAGCCTTCCACCGCGCCATCCGTGGCAGATGGCTCCGTATGGGATTCTCTTGTGCAGTGTGAAGCCACCGGTGACTGGCACATCAACACCGGTAATGGCTTCTCCGGTGGCCTGCAGTTCACCCCAAGCACCTGGCAAGCATTCGGCGGCGGAGAATACGCAGCCGAGGCATACCAGGCATCACGCGAAGAGCAGATTGCTGTGGCAGAAAAGGTTCAGGCCGCTCAGGGCTGGGGCGCATGGCCTGCATGTACCGCGAAGATGGGCCTGCGCTAAACCTGCGCTAAGTTAGAGGGCATGTCAAAGTTATTAGGGCCCGTTGAGATTCGAAATCTGGCCGAAAAGCTAGGTGTCAGCCCTACTAAAAAGTGGGGCCAGAATTTCCTGCATGATCCCAACACCATTCGTCGTATTGTCGCGGCAGCAGAATTGTCTGCCGATGACCACGTGGTGGAAGTCGGCCCCGGCCTCGGCTCTTTGACGCTGGGGCTTCTCGATGAAGCAGCATCCGTAACCGCTGTTGAAATCGACCCGCGCCTGGCAGTAGAGCTGCCCGCCACCGTGGAGTGGCGCGCGCCCGAGCATGCGGACAAGCTCACCTTGCTGCACAAAGATGCCCTCAAGATTGACGGCGAGGAGCTCGGCGCACCCACCGCGCTGGTAGCAAACCTGCCGTATAACGTGGCTGTTCCCGTGCTGCTGCACATCCTGGAGCTATACCCAACGCTCAAACGCGTTTTGGTTATGGTCCAACTCGAAGTTGCTGACCGCCTCGCTGCCGATCCTGGCTCTAAGGTCTATGGCGTGCCCAGCGTCAAAGCCTCCTTCTACGGTGATGTGCGCAAAGCCGGGAACATCGGCAAGCATGTGTTCTGGCCTGCACCAAACATCGAATCCGGCCTGGTCCGCATTGATCTCTATCCACCCCGCGAGCGCCCAGAGAATCTGTGGCCAATCATCGACGCCGCGTTTGCGCAACGCCGCAAGACCCTACGCGCAGCCCTGTCCGGTTTCTACGGCTCCGGCGTGGCCGCCGAGGAAGCCCTGCGCGCCGCTGACATTGAACCGACCCAGCGTGGTGAAAAGCTCAGCATCGATGACTTCCTGCGCCTGGCAACAGTAGGGGAGTGAACAAGTAATGAGTGACTGGGAAGATCCCTACTACCGTCTGCCGCGCAAGAACCCGAACTTGCAGCGCGTGTGGAAAGCCCGCGCGCATGCCAAGGTCAACATCCACTTAGGTGTTGGTCCAGCACGTGAGGACGGCTATCACGAGCTATCCACCGTGTTTCAATCCGTAGACATCTACGATGACATCACCTTAACCATCCGCGATGAGGTCATTGAACGCGGATACTCACCAGTTGTAGGACCACTCAAAATCACAGGCCCCACCGCAGCCGGTGTGCCTACCGATGAATCCAACCTGGTCTGGAAAGCCATCGACCGCCTAGCCGTGCACGTGCCTTTGACTTACCCACGCCTGGACGTGGAAATCCATAAGCGCATTCCGGCCGCGGGCGGCATGGCCGGCGGCTCCGCCGATGCCGCAGCCGCACTCATGCTGGCGCAGAAGCTCTACGCCACCTACTTTGAGCTTGAGATCGCAAGCGACGACATCCTCCAAGAAATCGCCGCTGACTTAGGCTCCGATGTACCTTTCACCATGATGGGCGGCACCGCCCTAGGAAAGAGCCGCGGCGAAGTACTATCACCCATGCTCACCCGCGGCACCTACCACTGGTGTTTCATCGCCTCCCACCGAGGACTGTCCACCCCGGAAGTATTCCGCAAACTTGATGCCATGCGGGAGGAATCGACAAGCGAAGCTGCACTTACACCCTCCCTGGATGTCACCGATGTGGCGCAGGCACTGGTGTCGGGCGATGTGCATCGGCTAGCGAAAGTGCTCAAAAACGACCTGCAACCTGCTGCGCTATCCCTGCGCCCCGACCTGCGTAAAACCCTCGAAGTCGGCAAAGACGCTGGCGCCTTGGCCGGCATTGTCTCCGGCTCTGGTCCGACGATTGCCTTCTTATGCGAGGACGCCGCGCAAGCGGAAGAAGTACGCACCCAAGTCACCTTGGAACTTCCCAAGACCCGCGGCTACGTGGCCAGCTCGCCCGCGCCAGGCGTTCGTATTCTCTAAAGCACAAGCGGCTAAGATTGGGGACTAATTATGGCAAACCTCATTAACTTAGAAACAGTCACCAAGTCCTTCGGCCTGAAGACCCTGTTGGACAAGGTCTCCCTGGGCGTTCAAACCGGCGACCGCATCGGCATTGTCGGCGTCAACGGCGGCGGCAAAACCACCCTGCTGGAGGTGCTCACCGGCATTGAAGAACCTGACTCCGGCCGCGTCTCCCACAACTCCGGCCTGCGCATGGCTGTGGTGACCCAGCGCTTTGACCTGGATGAAACCATGACCATCGCCGACGCCGTGGTCAAACCCCTGGGCCTGGAAACCTACGAGTGGGCCTCCAACGCCAAGGTTCGTGACGTGCTGAGCGGCCTGGGCATTGTGGAACTGGGGCTGGATACCCAAGTGGGACAGTTGTCCGGCGGTGAACGCCGCCGCGTCAATCTGGCTGCGGCACTGGTGCAAGATGTGGACCTGGTGGTGCTCGACGAGCCCACCAACCACCTTGACGTCGAAGGCGTCCAATGGCTAGCTAGCCACCTGCTGGCGCGCCGGGTTGCCGTCATCGTGGTCACCCACGACCGCTGGTTCCTTGACACCATCGCGACGTTGACGTGGGAAGTCCACGACGGCCAAGTTGATGCCTATGAAGGCGGCTATAACGACTGGACCTTCGCGCGTGCTGAACGCGCACGTCAGGCTGATGCGATGGAGCAACGCCGCCAGAACTTAGCGCGAAAAGAGCTGGCTTGGCTGCGCCGCGGTGCACCGGCACGTACATCCAAGCCGCGCTACCGCATTGAGGCGGCTGAGGCATTGATTTCAAACGTCCCTGCGCCGCGTGACTCCGTGGAGCTCATGGCCTTTTCCAAGCAGCGCCAGGGACGGGTGGTTATTGAGTTAGAAAATGCCACCATCACCACCCCGGATGGCCGCACCTTGGTCGATGACCTGACGTGGCGCTTGGCGCCGGGCCAGCGTATCGGTCTCGTTGGTGTTAACGGCTCCGGCAAGACGACGTTGCTGCGCACCTTGGCAGGCGAGAACCAGCTTGCCGATGGCCGCCGGATTGAAGGCCAAACCGTTCGTCTGGGCTGGCTGCGCCAGGAACTCGATGACTTAGACCCCAACCGCCGTTTGCTGGACGCGATTGAAGATGTTGCCACGTATGTGCACATGGGCAAGAAAGAAATGTCCGCATCCCAGCTTGCTGAACGTCTGGGCTTTAGCCCGAAGCGTCAGCGCACCCCGATTGGGGACCTCTCCGGTGGTGAGCGCCGCCGACTGCAGCTCACGCGTGTGCTCATGGCTGAACCAAACGTCCTGCTGCTCGATGAGCCGACCAACGACTTGGACATTGACACCCTGCAGGAACTCGAGTCCCTGCTGGATTCCTGGCCGGGCACCCTGGTGGTCATTTCCCACGACCGCTATCTGGTGGAGCGCATCGCCGATGACACCTATGCGCTCTTCGGGGACGGCAAACTAACCAACCTTCCTGGCGGCATCGAAGAGTACCTTTCGCGCCGCGCTGCGGAGGAAGCCGCGAACCCGACCGGTGCACTCAATCTTGGTGAGGTCTCCAATGAGTCAGCAGCGACTAGCGGCGCTAACTCTGCTCCTAGTACTTCCGCTGCGGCACCATCGGCATCTGCTGTGCAGGCACAGCAATCGAACCTGAGCAATCAAGAACAGCGTGAGATTACTAAGAAGATGAACGCGCTGGAACGCAAGATGACCAAGCTAGACCCGCAGATTGCGAAGATCAACGCGGACATGGCGCGGGCTGCTGAAATCGTAGACACCGAAGCGCTTACCCGACTGGATGGCGAGCTAAAGACCATCGAGGCCGAGCGCGAACAGCTGGAGATTGAGTGGATGGAACTCGGCGAAGCGCTCGAGTCCTAGAGGTGTTCGGCGCAGTTGTGGAGTGCTTCTCAAACAGTGAAACACTAGCCTTAAATTATGCTGGCAACTTGATTACAAACCAATAAAGTTGCCGGTATTATCCTCACCCGCGCGTGCATGGGCTGGGGATGATATGGCAAGGTGGTGGGCATGAGCATTTCTCGTCGTCTTTCTGCAGTCGCGCTCGCGGGCGCACTGACCTTCGGTGGAACCACCGTAGCCAACGCACAGGAAAACCCAGTTGCGAACCTTTCTTCACAGGCACAGAGCCAGATTGATTCTGCCGCACAGCAGTTCATTTCCAGCCTGCCGCAGGAAGTTAAGGACGCCGCACACGACCTCGGTATTGAGCTGCCAACGCTTGCTGGCACCGCTGAAACCCTGCGTTACGGCACCGTGAGCCACCTGGAAGAAGCCGGCCACACCAAGCGCAACTCTGCGCAGTCAACCGCGCAGAAGTGGGCTAATGAGGCCGCTGCTGGCAAGGTCTCCTTCGACGACGGTGTTGGCCACGGCGCCGCTGATGCAGACAAGGGCACCGGCTCCATCCTGAAGTTGACTGAGAAGGAAGCCAAGGACCGCATCAACTGGCTGGATCGTGAGGGCAACCCACACAATGACCCAACCGGCTTCGGCGTTGCCACCGCAACCGACGGCAAGCACATCTACGTTGCTGAGTTCTTCCTCAACTAATCCCTCAAGCTTTAGGCTCACGAGCCCCTAGCTCATGAGCCCCCAGTCACTTCTCCGCAGGATGCGGAGAAGTGACTGGGGGCTCACGCATGTCGACTTGGGTGGCCGCATAACAAAGCACCGGCCTACCCGCACCCACAAAAGGTGCTTGGTAGACCGGTGCTTGTACCGTTCTAAGTGAAGGGGGAACAGGCTATTACAGACCGAACTGCTTCAGAATCTGGTTAATGTCGAAGCCTGGGATGAAGCCACCGACAGCTGCACCAGCCGCGCCAACCGCAGCCAGCAAAGCAACGATTACTGCGATGATGCCAGCGTTATCAGAATCCTCAGACTTCTCATCGGAAGAGCCGTTTGCGCCGTCCTTGGAAGAACCCTCAGCGTCATTCTCAGAAGACTGGGAAGAGCCTGGCTCTTCTGGAATCTCACCGAAGGTGATCTCGATGTCAACGTCGCCGCCGTCTACAACCTCGCCTGGGGTGTAGCCTGCGATAGCAGCGCCGTCCAGGAAGGTGGTGGTGCGGGCAGTCTCAGTGAGGGTCTCGTTTTCAGCTGGGACGAGAGCGTTTTCCAGGGTGAAGGAAGCGATCTCTGCATCATCCTCTTCAGTTTCAACAGGATCCTGGCCTGGGCGCTGACCGGTCAGCTTAAGATCAGCAGTGATCTTTGCAACGGTGCCCTCAACGACAACCTTGACGTCATCATAAGTCAGGTCCAAGCCACCGTTGTGTGCGTAGTAGTGGATGGTGCCGTCGAGCTCAATGACGCCATTGCCTTCAGCGTCAAGCTCGGAATCTTCTGCATTCACGGTGAAGTCGAAGGAGTTTCCGTCACGTACAACGCCCTCGGTAACGGTGATTTCACCAGCGCGGCCAATATAGTCATTGAAGGATTCCTTGATTGGCCAGTTGACTGCGCCGGACTCGATTGGGGCAACCGCGTCAGCTTCCTGTGCGAAAGCAGATGGGGCAGCGATTGCAGATGCAGCAAGGGCAAGGGCTATGGCGCTTGCGCTCAGGCTACGGGAAGTGTTGGTCATGTTTCTCCTTATATGTACCAAGCGTTTTACTAGGCAAGGCTTACCATAATTAGGTTAGGCAAAATTAGCTAGAAGTTGCAGCACACAGGGGGTATCCGGCGGGGTATAATGAAGGGATGCGCGCTGGTAACAATTTACCTATATCGCCAGCTAGTAAATGGTTTTGAACAAGATTTGGCCGTCCTGACGTGACCGAGTTAACTCTGGCTTTAGATTCAGGAATATTGGCAGTACACAAAAGTCCCGGCCTACTTCGCACCCATAGTGTGGTGTTTAGTAGGCCGGGATTTCGCGCTCTAAGAACATTTGAAAAGCGCGGGCTTTTGCAGAACTAGGGGTTCTAGTTCTTCCAAGGAACCTCGGGCAGCGCCATCGCGGCAAAGTGCATGACTAATGAGGCAGCGATGCCCACCATGCCGCCGACGGCCAGGACGAAGCTAATCGCGTTGACTGCTCGACCCATATCGGATTCTTCATCTGTCGCAACAGAAGAGGTGTCCCAGGAGCTCACCTCGGGCTGCTCATCTTCGTCCTCATCCTCGACTTCGGAATTGTTGCCAGCATCGGTGTCATCATTTTCTGCATCCTGCGCGAAAGCGGCAGGGGAAGAAGTGGAAGTGACAACAGCGGTGCCAGTAACCAGCGAGAGACTGAGACATGCTGCGAGAAATCGATTCACGTGACGAGGTGAGGACATTGAGTGTTCAGACATGAAGTGAGTGTATTCCTTGGAAAGCGTTCTGAGTGAAGAGAACAGGTGATTACAGGCCGAACTGCTTCAGGATCTGGTTGATGTCGAAGCCTGGGATGAAGCCGCCAACTGCTGCGCCTGCTGCGCCAACGGTAGCAATCAGTGCAACGATAGCTGCGATGATGCCACCGTCAGCGGAACCCTCGTTGTTGGAGGAAACAGAGGAGTTAACTGGGGTTGGGTCTGGATCTGGAGTTGGCTCTTCTTCCTCGTCCTTAACCTCAGCGAAAGTGACTGAAAGGTCTACGTCGCCGTCTTCTACTGGGCCCGCATCGTAGTTTAGAAGGGAGTCCACAGCACCTTGAAGGAAAGTGGTCTTGAGGCCATTCTGCTCGTAAGAAGCTTCAGACTCTGGAAGCAGTGCTTCGTCCAAGACGAAGGAAGAGATCTCAGCGTCTTGTACGTGGGCATCCTGCTGCTCTTGACCGGGCAATGCGCCCTGCAAGTCATAGTCAGCGGTGATCGTTGCGTCAGTACCGTTGGTGACAACAATCTTGATGTCCGAGTACTTGAGATCCAGCTGACCATGGTGTCCCTGGTAGTGGATGGAGCCATCCAGCTGCAGGGTGCCGTTGCCGTCGGCGTCCAGCTCAGACTCATCAGGGTTTACAACGAAGTCGAAGGACTTGCCGTTTTCAACAATTCCGCCATCGGTGGTGATGGTGCCCTCTACGAAAGGCATTTTGATGTAGTTGTTGAAAGATTCCTTGATTGGCCAGTTGACTGCGCCGGACTCGATCTCAGCAACTGCGTCAGCATCCTGAGCGAATGCGGAAGGTGCTGCAAATGCGGAAGTAGCGAGGGCCAAGGCAATTGCGCCAGAGCCCAGGCGACGGGTGGTGGTGGTCATGTTTCTCCTTATGTGTACCAAGTGTTTACTAGGTTAGGCTTACCATAATGAGCGTTTACTAAATAAGGCAAGGGTTATCTAAGTGATGGGGGTGCTGTTTGGGGGATAACAAAGGTATTACGTCCCTGTAACGATCTGGGCAATTATCCCATGTGGGAATGAGTATTTTTGCTACTCAGCGGTGCAATAAGTGCAGCGCTCATCGTCCCTTTGCGCGCCCGCTGAGGTGCAACATGGATTGCTGAAGATGTTGTGGAAACTTCTATAGGCCAACCATAAACTTTGCTGAGAATCTTTGAATTAAATACCTCTGCAACCGGCCCTGCGGCAGCAACGCTTCCTGAATCCAAGCACACGATTGAGTCACAATATGCCGCCGCGGCATTCAAGTCGTGCAAGACCACGATGACGGTGGCACCATGCGCGGCCAGCTCCCGAATAAGCCCCAAAGACTGTTCTTGGTAGCGGATATCCATAGCGGCTGTAGGCTCGTCGAAAAACACGATGGGAGTGCGCTGCGCAAGAACACGTGCCATAGCCACACGGGCGCGTTCACCGCCGGACAGCACCATAATGTCACGGTCGATGAGATGGGTGGTGCCAGTGGCTTCCAACGCGGCATCAATGATTTCATCATCGAACTCTGCCTGATCAGTACGAGCCCAAGGGCGCCGGCCCATTTCAACAACGTCGCGTACCAAAAAAGAGAAGGCAACGCCGACATCTTGCAGCATCACCGACCGCGTGCGTGCAAGTTCGCGCACTGGAGTATGCTGCGGGTCTTTCTGGCCCAGTGTGATGGAACCCCCTGCAAGCGGGATATCTCCTGAGAGAGCAGATAATAGTGTCGACTTGCCTGCACCGTTGGGGCCAATCAATCCCGTGACAGTGCCGGGTTTAGCTTTGAAGCTCACGTTTTCTACGATGTTGCGACCGCCCAAAGCGATGGAAACATTATCAACAATCAACATGATTATGAATGCGCCCCCTTCTTTAACATGCGGCGCAGAAGAATAAAGAACGTTGGGCCGCCGACCAGGGCTGTGAATATGCCAATCGGTAGGTCAGCAAACGGAATGATGGTGCGAGCGCCAATATCTGCACCAGCAATCAACAGCGCTCCGCCTAGGGCCGAAGCTGGAATCAGAACCGCATTGGAAGGGCCTGCCACCGTGCGCACGATGTGAGGAACTACGAGGCCGACGAAGCCGATCAGGCCCGCGTAGGATACTGCACCCGCAGTAAGCAGCGTAGCCAGGATGATGGAAACGGCGCGCAATCGATTGACATCAACACCGACATGTGTTGCTGCTTTATCGCCAAGGGCGAGGAGATCCAAATTCTTCACCAAAAGCCATGAGCAGAGAAGTCCCGCAATGACGATGACCCCAACTACACCAACGTGTTCCCACTTAGCTCCGGACAATGTGCCCATTTGCCAGAAGATGATCTGTTCACGGGATGTGGTTGGGGCAAAGAAAATGAAGAAGGAGATGATGGCGCCCGCAATAGCGTTCACCGCAATACCAACCAGAATCAGGTTGACCACGCGGATACGCCCACCAAAGTGTGCCAATCGGTACACCAACCAGGTGGTGAGAAGACCGGTTACAAAAGCGGCCATGGGCACGGTGGAAGAGCCGAAGAAATTTAAGCCAAATACAATGACAACCGCGGCACCGACACCGGCGCCAGAGGTCACGCCAATGACAGAAGGCTCAGCCAAAGGGTTTGCGAACACTGCTTGCATGAGCGCGCCGCCCACGCCGAGGGCGGCGCCAACGAGCAGGCCAAGGATGAGGCGGGGGAGACGAATCTGCCAGAGGACAGAGCCATCCATAGATTCATGCCCAACCGGTCCAGAACTTAGCAGTGCCGGTAGGTCACGAAATGAAATCTCGTACTGGCCAACCGCCACACTAAACAGTGCGGCGATAGCTAAAAGTATTGCGAGTGCGATGAAAAGATAACCGCTGGTCTTGCGACGCGTTTCAAATGTCTGCGTCACTAGTTATTGCCCTCATTCTCGCCGAGGTACAAAGCCTTAGCCGCGCGCAGCAACATTTCACCCGTCTGTGGACCGAAAGCAAGGGAGTCACCGTCAGGCAGGGAAATAACGCGCTGGTTCTTACCAGCATCGGTCTGTGCAACACCTGGTCGATCCAGAAGGCCAGCGATATCACCGGTGGATTCTAGGCCAGCATTCATCATGACGAATACCTGTGGATTTAGTTCCACAAGAGCTTCAGCACTGGCTGGGGAGGCTGCGCCCACGCCGCTTTCGGTAGCAACGTCAACGCCGCCAAGAGATTCAATCAAGTCACTGGTGCCATCCTCAGAACCAAGGATGTAGAAGACACCGCCGGTACCGCGGGCGTACAGGAATGCCATGCGTAGTGGTTCTTCCGGAATGATTCCAGCGATTGCTTCCTGTGCTTCGCTCAGCTCCTTTTCGGAGCGCTCAGCCAGCTTTTCGCCTTCTTCAGGCAGGCCCACAACGCCAGCCACGTTCATAATGTCCTGGCCGATGGTGTTAATGGATCGCTCTGGTGACATCACTACGGTTGGTACACCAGCAGCGCGAATCTGGTCGATAGCGCTGGCAGGGCCAATGGAGTGGTCAACGATGACCAAGGAAGGATTCAGGTTGAGTACAGCCTCAACGTTGATATCGTGTCCACCAGCAGTAACCGATGGAACGTCCTTGAGGGATTCCTCGGAGGACGAAACCGTGCGGCCAATAATGTTCTCGCCTAAGCCCAAACCGCTAAGAGTCTTGGTGTAGGTGCCGTACAGGTCAAGCGCGACGATGCGTGAAACATCTTCAACCACCACATCGTGGCCGTCAGCGTCAGTGAGCTCGACTGGAAGGGCTGGAGAAGCAGAATCCGTGATTGGCTCAACTTCCGCCAAGTTTTCAATCTTGGCAACACCGGTGGCGGTTGCCTGATCGACGGTTTCGCCATCCTGGAGCTCTTGTTGTAGTGCGGCGTTGGTTGCGGAGGTATCATCCCAACTCGCGCAACCGGTCAACGTCAGCATCGCAGCCGTACCTAAGGCAATGGCAGTGATACGCGCTTTTTTGAACATGTGGACATACTCTTTCTGGTTTTAATCAAGGGGGAGAAGCTGCGCAGGTTTCAAACCCGAGCGTTTAGTTAGGGTTGCGGCTACCGAAGCTGGTTACGGTGGTGCCTGCAACAACGAATGCAGCAAGCAGCAGCAAGATGATGGTGGAATCAGAGATACCGGACTGGCCGCCGACAGATGCATCCTTGATGCGGAACTGGTTGCCACCAGCAGCGCTGTCTGCGCCGCTGTCTTCGCTGAATTCGATCTGGTCGTTCACGGAACCAGAAGTACCGTTACCGCCGGAAGTGCCGGTGGAGCCACCAGATGCACGTAGTTCGGATGCGGTAGAAGCGCCACCACCTGCACCAGTGCCAGCGGATGCGCCGCCGGAGCCCTGGCCTTCAGCACAAGATGCAGAACCACCAAGAGATGCTTCGAAGGTGATGTCATCCAGAGGATCGCCTTCTGGGTAGAAGTTGCCGAAGGCGTCAGCGCCAGCACCAGTCAATACGGTGGACGCGGTACCGGATGCGCTGGAATCAGAAACGTTCAAAGAAGAGAAGTTCAAGTTAGCCAGGGTGATGCGGCCGTAGTCCTTGGAGTTGCCATCGACATCGTTGGAAACGGTGTTAACAATGAGCTGACCGGAGTTTCCAGCGAACTGAATCTCCATGTTGGAGAAGGTGGTGTCCAGGGTGCCGTTGTGGCCGTAGAAGTTGATGGAACCAGGGAACAAAATGGTGCCGCTGGTGGAACCAGGGTCTACTGCACCGGAGTCACCAGAGAAGATGAAGGTGTCGCCGCTTTCCTGAACGCCACCCAGACGCCAGCCACCGTTAGCGATGGAGCCAGCGATGTAGTTACGGAAGGAAGTACGCACGCCCCACTGTGCCTGTGCGCTGGTGATGCCTACAGAGTCACCTGCTTGGCAGACGCTGGAGTCAGACGCGCCTGCGGATTGCGCACCCGTAGTGGCCGCCGTGGATGCAGCTGCAGCAGTATTACCGCCGCCAGTTCCGCCGGTGGTACCGCTCGCGGTGGTGTTGCCGCCAGTGGAGTTGCCACCTGAGGTGGTTCCACCAGTGGTGTTGGTACCGCCGCCAGTGGTGCTGTTGGTGTTCGAGTCGGTGTTACCAGTGGTGTTTGAGCCGGTGGTGTTGGAACCCGTGGTACCGGAAGTGGTGTTGCCGGAGCCGGAGGTACCAGCGCCGGAAGTACCGGAACCGCCCATCACGCGGTCGTAGAGACGGCCGGAGTTGTCCATGATGTTGCCGGAGTTAACGATTAGTCCGTTTACCTCGACCAGGGTGTCGTTCAAAGTGCCGACCAGGCCAGCGATGCCTTCGGTTGCGCCGGAGTCGGTAGCGCCGGTGAAGTTGGTGTCGCTTCCGCCGCCGCCACCAGTTCCGCCTCCGGTGTCCTCAGGAGCCGGACCACATTCATCCTTCAGGGACAAGGTACCCACGGTGTTGTCCAGCTGAATGCCAGCCTCATAGAAGCCACCGAAAACGTTAACGCCGGAGGACGTCAGAGTCGTGGTGCCTGCGAGGTTCACGGAGTTTGACTTGAAGTTTGCCGCGGAGTTCAGATTCACGCTGGCGAAGACAACATCGTTGCCGGTCTCGATTGGGCCCGGCTCATGTGAGTTCATACCCTCGAACTTGCGGGAAGAGTAGTCCGCGGTCAGCTCTGCTGTAGAACCATCAATATGCATTGCGATATCGGACAGGGTCAGATCCAAGACCCCGTTGTGTCCCGTGAAGTTCACAGTTCCGCCGAATCGAACAACACCCTTGCTGTCGCCAGTGATGGAAGACGCAGAAGCGGGGTAGACAACGCTACCCCCAGATCGCGAAGCACCGTCCTTCACAGTGATTGCACCGCGGGCGATGTTTCCCTCCACATAATTGCGGAAGGACTCCTTAACACCCCATGTGAGGGAGCCATCTGAAACTGCACGGTGGGTTTCATCACAAGTCTGTGCTTGTGCCTGTGGAAGAACAGAGATTGATGCAGGTGCAAACAACGTGCCTCCTGCAATAGCTGCTGCCGCTAGGGTTGCGGAAATCCTACGAACTACGAGGCGCTTTATCGACATTTGTGGTTCTTTCGATTATGAGTAAACAACTAGGGATCTGCTTGATAGCTTGTTCTACTAGGGGTATATAGTTAGGCTATCTTAACGAGGTAAGGCTAACTTTATACAGTCCAGAAAGCAACAAGGAGAGGCATGTCACAAGGTGCGACGGAAGCAAGCTCGGGGGCTTTCCACTATGGAGAGATTGCACGTAGCGAAGAGGCAGACCAGGCTATTGAGTCCGACCGCGCCGTCGACCGGGCATTCGCTTCGATTTACCCCGATGTCAACCCCGCGGTAGCCATTGGTTCGAGCACTACCGAGCGCATCGGTTTAGCTGTAGCGACAGGTGTATTGGCATTTGGTGGTGCGATGGGAGATTTGATTATCGCCGGGGCTGGATTGGTCCTGGTGCTTTTCTCTGTTATCGCGGCGAGTTTGAAGACTCCACGCCGAGTGCGCAATGAAGCGCGCAGCCGCTTCCCGCGTCAAGATTGGGCTGAATATAAGTCCAAAAATGCACCGTGGATCTTGGGCTGCTGGGCAATCATCATTGTGATTGTGGCGCTTGCGCTCTTCTTCGTTCCGGAAGACCAGAAGATCATCGGCGCAGTAGCCGCCGGTGTCATTGCTGCTGGCCTCATGTGGTCATGCCCAGGTATTGCACCGCAGCGGAAGAAGCGTCGTCGCAAGAAGAACGCCGTGGACGAAGACTCTGAGGATTATGACTCTGAGGACTACGCGGATGACTCGGATGGATCAACTGAGCTTGATGATGACACGAAGTTTTGGGATGACATCGTCGAAGAAGCGAAGTAATGCCTTTATCCGTGAAGTTCTTTTGAACCGTGGGTACTATGGGCGCCATGATCTTCATTAACGTTAAATTTCACGTAAAGCCCGAGTACGCTGATACCTTCCTCGATGACATCAACTGGTACACCGAAGCCTGCAACGCTGAGCCAGGTTGCTTGGAATTCAAGTGGTTCCGCGACCCTGAAGATTCCCAGCGCTTCCTCCTCGTAGAGGCATACAAGGACGGCGAGGATGTAACCCACGTTCAAAGCGAGCACTTTGAGCGCTCCTGCAAGGAATTCCCTCAGTACCTGCTCGAAACTCCGGACATCATCAACTTCAAGATTGACGGCAAGACCGAGTGGGACAAGATGGCCGAGTTCAAGGTCGACTAGTTCACTAACCTAGTCAGTTGGATTAACCAACTGACTAGAACCAAAAAGCCCGCTGCTATAACAAGAACCTGAAGAAATCAGGTCTTCATAGCAGCGGGCTGTTGTTTTATCCAGTTATTATATTCACCTCAAGTTGGGTGCCTGAGCGTATGTGTGCCTACCTATTCGCCCGCTGGGTTTCGACTTCAGCTTGCATCTTGTCGAACCATTCGGTGAGAACAGTAATTACACCGTGGTCGAGGTTGGAAGGTGCGATGAGGTCGGCGATTTCTTTCAGCTTCGGGTGAGCGTTGTCCATCGCAACTGCGGTGCCGGCTTCTTGCAGGAGCTCAAAGTCATTGAGGTAGTCACCGAAGGCTGCGGTTTCCTCGATGCTGATTCCGAGTTTCTCAGCCATGTGATGAAGGGCCGCGCCCTTATTCGCTCCGGCGGGCATGATATCCACCCAGGCTTGGCCGGATACAGCAACGTTGTGGTCGGGGATAGCTTCAAAGATAACCGGAGCGATGAACTCTTCCGAACCAGCAGCGCAATAGATCGCCACCTTGATGATGTCAGAGCCTTCAACCATTGAGCGCAGCTCAGCAACGCTTTCACGCGAGTAGTAGTACTTCTCCAACTGGGTGAAAGTATCCGGGTTGGCGTCCTCGGAGACGTAGCCGACGGTTGGGGTGCACAGCACCACATCGTGCTCAACAGTGACGGACTGCAGTGCATCAAGAATGCGGTACACAGCGTCATCGGGAAGCACGGAAACGTCAATGATCTTGCCCTGGTGCGCAATCGCGGTGCCATTTTCGGCGATATATGAAAGGTCATCGCCAAACTGGTCTTGCAAAGTGGCTAGCTGGCGGCCCGAGGCCGGAGCGATAACTACACCGAGCTCCTCCGCGCGCTTGAGCAGCGGCCAGAAATCTTCTGGCACCTTACTCTCGCCATCTAACAAAGTGCCGTCCATGTCTAGGGCGATGAGTCGCGGATAAACCATGAGAAAAACCTCGATACTTGTGTAAAACTGGGGTGCATGACTGAAACTGCTGAATCAACCGCACCTGTACTTACGTCAGTTCGCCAGCGTACCGGACTCATCGAATTGAACCGCCCCAAGGCGCTGAACTCGCTGACTCCAGAGATGATTGACATCATCGGGGATGCTGTCCGGGCCTGGGAAAACGATGATTCCATCGACCAGATCGTGTTGTACACCACCAACCCAAAGGCATTCTGTGCCGGCGGTGACGTGCGCTATGCGCGCGACAACATCGTCGATGGCAACGCAGGTGTCGTGGATGATTTCTTCGCCAGTGAGTACACGGTCAACGGTGAGCTTTCTAATTGCACCAAACCGCTAATCGCCATCATTAATGGTGTGGTCATGGGCGGTGGACTGGGCATTTCCATCCATGGCTCGCACCGCGTGGTGACAGAAAATGCCTTTGCATCCATGCCAGAGATGTCCATTGGCTACTTCACTGACGTGGGTGTTTCCCACGCCGCGCAACGCATGGTGGGCACTCGCGGGAAGTCTTCCACGGCCTTGGCTAAGTACTGGTCTATTACCGGCTACCGCATGTACGCCGCAGACATGCTCTGGTCTGGTGCGGCAACGCACGTGGTCAAGGACGCAGACGAGATTCTAGAGGCAATCATCGCCCACGGCGTCGAGGCTGCCTTGGAAAAGCACTCCTATGTGCCAGAAGAGGAAGCACCGTTGGCCAGCGTTATCGAGCACATCGAATCCACCTTCAACCGCGCAACCTGGGCAGAAATCCAAGAGGCATTGAAGGCTGCGGATAAAGACTTTGCGAACCAGACCGCAGAGTACTTGGCATCGGCATGCCCAACCTCAGTTGTTGCCTCCAATGAGCTGTTTGAAGCCCACGCGAAAGAAGACGACATCGTTGAGGCACTCAAGCGCGAAGAATCCTTGGGCCGCTACATCCGCTCCCGCGATGATTTCATCGAGGGCGTGCGCGCCGTGCTGGTGGAAAAGACCCGTGACGCCGCCTTCAACCCAGCGGATACCGCTGAGGTCGACCTAGACGCCATCCACGAGGCCCTAAAGATCTAGGGCTCATTTGATAGGCTCAAGCCATGGCCCTACACCGTGAACCGCAGATGCCCGAGCTGAAGAATCCACCCTGGATTTGGGTATGGCTGATTCTGGCCACGGGCGGATTTGCGCTTCTAGCTGTGTATTTCAACTGGGAAGAGATACCAGATCCATTCCCTTCGCATTGGAATGCGCGTGGGGAAGCGGATGCCTTCACGGAGAAGACGTGGCAGCAAATGATCTTCATGTTCGGCTTGCCGACATTAATTTTCACGGCAACGGTTGCTGGTTCTTTCGCATTTATGCACCAGCATGCCAAGCATTTGCGTGGTGAAGATTGGAAGATTGCGCGCTCGCGGGCAATGACAAATTCCATGCTCAAGCCCCTGGGGCTGTGGATGTTCGTTCTCAACCTGATCATCGTGGTGAGCATGTATTTCTCCATCACAACGGTGGAGATATTCTCGCCACTCCTCATCGTCGGCTTAATCCTCGTGGTGGTGGCCTTGCTGTGGCAGATGGCAGGGGTCCAAAGATGGGTTGATGAGCAATATCCAGATCCCAAAATAAGCAAGCACATGAAGTGGGGAATGTTCTACTACAACCCGGAAGACCCCAACATGATGGTGCACCGCGATCTCAACAGCACATTCAACATGGCGCACAAAGGCTCTTGGGTCGCGATGGGTGCGCTACTCGGCCTGCCAGTCATCCTGGTTGCAGTGCTCATCATCGCGACGCTCTAGGAACGCTCTAGGAACTCTTTAGCGGCTGGGCACCTCAGCGCGATGGGCACCGCGCATGGCCTGGTAGGCCTCAAAAGCACGGTTGGAATTGATGTGCGCCGGTGGGCCATATTGCAGGACAGCAGATTCAACGGCTGGGCTGAGGGCAGGCAGTTGCAATTCGGGGGCATCGATAAGAGCAATGCCTGTGGTGTCTTCGTTGAGGTGAACCGTAACCACCTTCCACATATTCAAAATCGGCATGGCAGCCTGGGGGAGGGCTAGCTCGCGCGCGGTGTCGGCAGGAAGGCTTTGGCGTACCAAAGCGGGCACAAGCTTATCGATGCCAAATTGACGTAACCGGTTAGCTGGGGTCTGCCAGCGCAGCTTAGCCAACTGCGAATCAGCCCACGCCCAGGTGAACACGCCCTCGTTGACGGTGGCGATAATGACCGCGTTTGCTTCAATGTGTGCGCCCTTATCAATGAGCACGTGGCCAGATTCGAGGTTGATGGGTACATGTTCTTGCGCTGCTTTGGGATAGTTCGCGCTAAACCACATGGCGTGCTCAATGGCGCAGAAATAACCATCGGCGCTGATGTCTTCTAATTGCCAGTTAAAGCCCGGTGCGTTCGGGGCAGACAGCGAGCTGATGCGCTCATCAAGGAAATGCACAATCAGGTCCACGTGTGCGTCGGTTGCCTGGTCCGCGCCATGAATGCGCAGGCCGTGGTCCGCTTCTTCAATGCTTAGTCCCCGTAAATGGGCAAAGGCGGTGACAGCGCGAACCTCATTTAGCCCGCTAACCAGCGGATCCCCGATGCTTTCAATGAGTACCTTTTCAAAAGGAATTTGGGTAGCTGAGGGAACGGTGACGGAACCTTTGGCTGGGTTGGCTGTGGCAATATCGACGGAGATGGCTGCCTTGGAGCCGTCTGATTGATTGGCAATCAAGATGCTGTTGCCGCTCTCGAGCGCGCGGGCCGCGGCGAGAATAACCTCAGAAGCTGGTTGTGCACCGTTAAGCTCAGGAATCGCTGGGCTGCCATCGTGGGATGTGGACCAGGTCCATTGCCCGTCTTTGAGCACAGCAATGCGCTTGCCGATGAGATCTAAAGCGCCGGAATTGGAATAGAACCGGACCTGCACAGGGAGGTCAGCTGCCTCAGCCTCGACGGCCGCAGGTTTGGCCTCAGGCTCGGGGCTGTTCTGGAAATTGATCTCAGTTCCAGTAAAGCCCCTGACGGAGTCTTCTAAGCGGCTCATGAGGAAATCTTGCTCGTGAGCTATGAAAAGACCGTCGGCGGCGAGGTCCCGGATCGTCTTCGGCTGCGTCAGATTCATGGCTAGCAGTCTACTTGGTAGATCTACCCAATTGCCTTTTCATACGCCGCAACGAGTGCTTCAGTGGACTCGCGCCAGGAATATCGCTCTGCTTCCTTACGCGCGTTATCGCCCATCTGTGCGCGGCGCTCAGAATCCTGCAGAAGCCCGATAATCGCCTGCGCCCAATCTTCATCCGTTCCGTCCTCGGCAATGAGGTGCCCGGTTTCGCCTTCATCGATGACGAAGGGGATACCGCCCGCGTTCGTGCCCACTACCGGCACACCGGAAGCGAAAGACTCTAAGGCAACTAGACCGAGTGTCTCCGTCTTGGACGGGAAGACAAACACGTCGCCGCTGGCGAAAGCGGCTGCGAGGTCCTCGCCGGAAAGGTAGCCGGTGAAGGTGGTGAAGCTGTCATCGAAAGACTTCTGCAGCTCTTCCAAATACGGACCGCCGCCGACAATGCCAAGGCGTGTGCCAGGAACGTGCTTGCGCACAATCTGCATCACGTTGTTTAAACGCTCCAGGTCTTTTTCCCGCGAAATGCGGCCGATATAAGACACCAGGGGCGAATCCGGGTGATTATTAGTCAGCAGGTTGCGCGCCTTGGGCGTTGCTTTGGCAGGGTGGTAGCCCACGGTATCCACGGCCTTTGGCCACAGCGTGAGCCTTTCAATGCCCATGTCGGTGGCCTTTTCAATCATCGGATCCGAGGTGCACAGATTCACCTGGGCTTGATTGTGCAGGTAGCGAATAGCACCCGTGGCCATGCCGCGGGTCCAACCAATGCCGAGTGCATCGACGTAATCGGGCACGTTGGTGTGGTAGCTGCAGACCAGGGGATAGGCATCGCGCTTCGCCGCGAATACACCAAGTGCCGCGGACCAGATGGGATTGACGGCATGGATGACATCCGGATCAAAATCGCGCATGCGCTTCCAGAACTTAATGGGTGGTACCGCAAACTTGATTTCCGGATAGACCGGAAAAGCAAAAGACGGCAGACTGTACACCTTAAATCCTGCATAGGATTCAGGCGGATTACCAGGGGCGAAGATGACAACCTCGTGGCCCATCTCCGCGAGCTGGTCCAACGTGCGGGTCAGGCGAGTGACCACACCGTCGATTTTGGGCAGGAAAACCTCAGTGACTATCGCAATACGCACGTGTTCTAGGCGCTTTCAGACAATCCTGATCCCGCTGCCTCGCGCGCAGACTCTTGCTGTTCAGGCACGCCTGCCTGCTGCGCGGAGGTCCACAAAGACTGCGCGGGGATCTTTGAGCGGTCCACACGGTCAGCATACTTGCGTGCGACTTCTTCGACTTCCTGCAACAGACCTTCGGACAAGGTGGTCGGTTCTAGACCCAACTCCAAGAAGGTGTCATTGTGCACGTGAAGATCATTCTCCGCCGATTCCTTACGTGGGTTTGGCACATAGGCCACCTCGGCGGAAGAAATCTCGGCGATGAGCTCCGCGAGGTCACGCACGCGGTGGGTCTCTGTCATCTGGTTGATGATCTTGACGCGGTCGCCCTTTGCTGGAGCGTTGTCCAACGCCAGCTCGATACAACGCACCATGTCGCGGATGTGGATGAACGCGCGGGTTTGTCCACCAGTGCCGTGCACGGTCATTGGGTAACCAATGCCAGCCTGGATGAGGAAGCGGTTGAGAACCGTGCCGTAGTCACCGTCATAGTCGAAGCGGTTGATTAGGCGCTCATCTTTGATGGTCTGATCGGTGTGGGTGCCCCAGATGATGCCCTGGTGCAGGTCAGTAATACGCAGTTCATCATTCTTGGCGTAGTACGCAAACAGGTGCTGATCCAGCACCTTGGTCATGTGGTAAACCGAGCCCGGATTTGATGGGTACAGGATGGACTGATCAACCTGGCCGCCCTCCGGTAGGTTGACCTGGATGTCCAGGTATCCCTCCGGGATCTTCATGCCGGCGGTGCCGTAGCCGTAGACACCCATGGTGCCCAGGTGGGCCACGTGGATGTCCTGGCCGGATTCCACAATTGCCGCCAACAGATTGTGGGTGGCGTTGATGTTGTTGTCTACGGTGTAGCGCTTGTTGCGTGAGTTCTTCATGGAATAAGGAGCCGCACGCTGTTCCGCAAAGTGAACGATGGCGTCGGGACGTTGGGTGTTGATGAAGTCCAACAGGCCGTCGTAGTCCTGCGCTACATCGATGTTTTCAAAACCAATGGTCTTGCCGGAGACTTCTTCCCACGCAGCGATACGAGTATCAATATCGGAGATGGGGGTCAAGGAGTCTGCGCCCAGTTCTTCGTCGATTGCGCGTCGTGAAAGATTGTCGATGATTATGACATCGTGTCCTTTGTCGGACAGATACAACGAGGCAGGCCAGCCACAAAAACCGTCGCCACCGAGAATCGCAACTTTCACTTTGAACTCCATTTAAATTCGCGGACAAGAATTGGCACTTTATCCAAAGTGCCCTTTGAACGACAATACCCCCGACTCCAACAGTTTTCCTGTTGGGTCGGGGGTTATTGAGCTATCTGTTAGTTATCTAATAGCCCTCAACGTGGTGAAAGCCCTGCGGATGTAGGCTTCTTTGTCTGCTTCAGTGGCAAGCTCGTGGGGGGATTCAACCTTCAGCCGTGCTAGCTCGGAAGCGCCCCACACGATTGTGGCTGCACCAACCTGCAAGCTGAGCGCGACCTCAAAATTATCCATCTCTGGATAACGCCGCGCAAAAGAATCCTGGAACTTGACCAGCACCTTGATAACTTCCTCATGATGCGGGATAAACCGCTTGCGTGCCAGCATGTGTTCCTGAATTTGAAACAGCGTGGCAATGGAGCGGAACTCGCTGCCTTCTTTGACGATTGCTTCAACGGCGATGTCTTCAAAGACTTCCGTGATCGTCATACCCTCTGGGTAGGTTTCAATCACCGGCACGAAGTCATCAATGGTGTCCACACAGAATTGGAACAGTGCTTCATCGATGCTGGGGAAGTAGTTGTGGAAGGTACGAACCGAAACGCCTGACTCTTTGGCAACCAGCACAATGGTGAGGCCTTCGAAGCCCTCGCGCAAAAGGATTCGCGCGGCAGCTTCTGAAATGGCACGGCGGGTGGCCAGTTTCTTGCTTTCTCTCAAACTAGCCATTGACCGTGTTCCTCCTACTTTTAACTCTCTAGATACTTGATCCTAAACCTTCACGGATTCAGAATCTGCAGTTTCTGCATCTGCAGAAGATTGTGCTTTCCGTAGCTCCGCTTCATGGTCGGTTAAAGCGGTGCCTTCAATATCCATGTTCGGCAGAATCTTATCCAGCCACTTCGGAATCCACCAAGCCTTGTCGCCCAACAGGAACATGGTGGCCGGAATGATCAGCATGCGGACGATGAAAGCATCGAACGCGACACCGACTGCGAGGGCGAAGCCCATGGTGCGGATGAATGGTTCATCGATAAGCATGAATGCGGCGAACACCGAAATCATAATGATGGCTGCTGCCGTGACCACGCGGGCACCGTGCTTGAAGCCATTCGATGTGGCATTCGCGGCGGTCTTGCCGTGTACATAGCCTTCGCGCATACGGGTGACCAGGAAGACCTGGTAATCCATGGCCAGGCCGAAGGTCAGGCCGATGAGCATAATCGGCAAGAAGGACAGCAACGGCTGGGTGTCGGTGATGATGCCGAACATGCCTTCTTGGAAGATGCCGACGGTCACACCGAAGGCGGCCGCCATCGAGAGTGCGAAACCGCCTGCCGCAATCAGCGGCACCCAGATAGAACGGAAGACCAAGAGCAAAACAATGAACGCCAGCACCAAGACGATGGCGATATAAGGCACCAGAACATCCGAGAGACGCTCAGAAATGTCATCGAAGATCGGGGTGATACCGGTGATGCCATACGTGCCACCGGTGGTATCGGTGAATTCAGCCTGGTGGGAGCGCAGTGCCTCCAGGGTCTGCGTGGTTTCTTCATCGGTTGCGCCCGTGGTTGGGGTGATCATGACCTGGGCTGCGTCCATGTTGTCGGTTGTGGCAATAATCTGGGCGTTGACCACGCCTTCGGTGGCCTGGAAATCAGTGAGGATGTCCTGGATAGCTGGCATGCGCTCTTGCTCTGCCACATCTGCGACGTCCACGAAAGCGACCATTGGTGCGTTGCGGCCTGGGCCGAAGGCCTCATCGATCATGTCATAGGACTCGCGCTGCGGGGTGCCTTGTGCGGACATGCCATCAGTAGGCATGGCCAAGCGCATCTGTGCGGCCGGAATTGCTGCGATACCCAAGATAAGGATGCCTGCGACCAAAGAAACCACTGGGTGCTTGCGTATCTGGCGTACCCACTTCAAGCCCACGGTTGGCTTTTCATCTTCTGGGTCCGGAACCTTTGGCCCTGGAACGCGACCAGCGAAAATCTTGGTGCCCAGCAGACCAAGCAGACCTGGGATGAAGGTCAGCGCGACGAGCACGGCGATAGCAACGGTAGCTGCTGCCGCAATAGCCATGGTGGACAGGAACGGAATGCCGATGATGGTCAGCGCTGCCAGCGCGATAACCACGGTGATACCGGCGAAGACCACGGAGGAACCCGCGGTACCGGTAGCCATACCCATGGCATGCGCGCGGGTTTCCTTGTCCATTTTCTTCAGCTCCGCCGCGAATTCCTTCGGGGAGAGGTCATTGAGGCCAGAGCTGGTGATTAGCTGGTTGCGGAAACGCGCGACAATAAATAGTGCGTAGTCAATGCCCACGGCCAGGCCAATCATGGACGCCAACATTGGGGTCATTTCAGCCACGGAGTCGGTAAATATGGTGGACAGCTGCACGCCGAGCAGGCCAACGCCCACGCCGATAACAGCCGAAATCAGTGGCATACCAGCAGCAACCATGGAGCCAAAGGTGATGAGAAGGACAATGCCGGCGACGATCAAGCCGATGACCTCAGCCGACATGTCCAGGCCTTCGCTCATGGTGGAAAATGCATTGCCGGAGTACTTCGCGGTGAAGTCTCCTTCATCAAATTCGTTGACCAGGCTGGTGATTGCCTCGCGGTCTTCCGGCGCAATGTCCGTTACGCCCTCGGCGTCGAAAGCAACGCTGATGGTGCCGGTGCGCTCATCTTCGGACAGCGGGGATAGTGCCTGGATGTTGGCATCGATTTGCTCTTGCGGCATGCCCTGGGCGGCCATCTGCTCACCCATTTGCTGCTGCATGCCCATGGACGCCATCACTGGGTTAACAATGGCATCTTGGTCAGCCAAGACGCCGGTGGCCTTGAGGTCTTCTACGAAAGTATCAACTTCCGCCTTGACCTCAGGTTCTGCCAAAGTGGTGCCTTCAGGGGCCTCGATGACGATGGTGCCAGATGGATCCGACATGTAGTCAGAATCATCACCAAAGCGTTCCGCCATCTCTTCTTGGGTGGTGGTGGAGTCCATCGGCGGCATGGCGAATGAGGGGTTGGCGGGTTTTGCGAATTGCATGGCCAGCCCACCCATGGCAACGAGCAGGATGATCCAGAACGCGATGAATGGCCACACCTTGGTGTATGACCAGCGCCCCAGTCGATATAAGACCTTCGACATAGTCCAGCTTTCTTTAGTCAGCTTCGAAACATTTCAAACATTGCACAGTGTATGCAAGTTTGCATTGTGGGTGCAATTATTTGTGGAAGATGCACACATGCAGCCATTGTGTGACGGCACTCTCTTGGTTCTCCTATGCATTGTGCTTGCTGATGCCGCCACAGTCAGATCCATATGTCCGTTTCAATCTCACGCTGGGCAGTCGGTAGACTTGCCGTCATGCTTCATGCCGTTAGCTTCGCCTTGCTTGATTCCATCAATGCCTTATTAATTGGCGTGGTGGTTGCGCTTGGCGTCATGCTGCCGCGCGGCAAGTACAAAACCGTCACTCCGCTGCTCATTGCCGGCGACTGGTTCGGCGTCTTCGCGCTGTCGGTCCTGTCAATGTTTATCTTTGACAGCCTCAAGGAATATGTTGACGCCTTCTTGGATTCCCCGCTGCTGGGAATCTTGCTGATCATCTTGGGCTTCGCCGGCATTGTGATGGCGTGGCGCTCGCGTCCGGGGGAGTCCAACGCGCTGGTGGACAAGATCCTTAAACCCCTGCAGACCCCCACGCCGCTGACATTCCTCACCGGCTTCATCCTGGGCCTTGCCCAGTCGGTCACCTCCGGACCATTCTTTGCCGGCCTGCTGCACCTGGTTGCCGGTGGCTTCAACGCCTGGGTGCGCTACGGCGGGCTGGTCATCTACGCCACCTTGGCATTATCGTTGCCAATCCTGGTCGCAGCCTTCATTGGCTACGTTCGCACCAAGCCGCAATCGGCGGCCGGGCAATTGTTTGCCCGCGCGCGTGAGAACAAAGAACAAGTATCTAAAGCCGGCGGCTACTTGGTCGGCGTGGTCCTTATTGTCATGGGCGTGCTGAATCTCTAATCAGCAAAGCTCCAGTGCGCTGAAGCTACTCAAATAAGACATCGTCTAAGCTCAGCGCTTCACCCGCGCCGGCTTGGTTCTTGGAAAAATCCACATACCGTGCCGCATGCGGGATAAACGCCGCGGACTCCTCTGGGCTTAACTCCCGGCGAACCTTCGCCGGTACACCGGCCGCTAAACTGCGCGCCGGGATGTCCTGACCCTCTAGCACCAGCGCACTGCCGGCAATAAGAGAGCCCGCGCCAATACGGGAACGCGACAATAGTGCCGCGTGCATGCCAATCAAAGAGCCCGCCTCCACATAAGCGCCATGTACCAACGCCATGTGCCCGATGGTGACATCATCTTCCAAGGTGGCCGGCGCATCCGCATCGCAGTGAAAGACAGAATTGTCCTGGATGTTGCAGCGCGCTCCGATGGTGATCTTGTTAGTGTCCCCGCGCAGCACCACGCCATAAAACACTGAGGCATCCGGTCCAATCTCCACATCACCAATGATCGTCGCATTCGGCGCAATCCAGGCGCTGCGATGAATCTTCGGCGTCTTGCCTTGAAACGGCAAAATCAGCGGCGATGAGGTGTGGGACATAAATGCTGCTCCTTCTACGAACTAGATGACTGTCTAGGCGGCTATTTAGATGACCACGAAGGCTATCTGCTGATTGATCTCATAATCACCGGGTGTGCGGCCGAGTTTATCGGCTACTTCAGAGCTTAAAGGCAAAATCCAGCCCTTCTTCGGATCTTTGACGGGCAGGACTTCGCGGTCGGTGGGGACAAAAATTACCGTGGTGGAGTCTGTGGCCAGCGCACCGGGCGCAGAAGAGGCAAGAATTCCAAGCACTTTATCCATGTCAGCGGCAAGAAGCTCCACGATGACCATGGCCTCCGCCGTGGAAACGTCAAGATGCTCCACTGGAAAGCGCGCAACCTCACCAGAAGCCGTTGTCAGTTTCGGCCCGGTGTTGCCGGTGATTTTGTCCCACAGATCTTTTAAACCCATGCAGACCAGCGTAGTTACTCGTCGGTGAAATTATGGCGAATGGTGTCCGTCCGGCGCGTGGTGGCGTTGAAATAGGAGGAGTAGCCAGTGGAGAAAGTTGCCTCGATGGCTTCTTCGCGGCGCTCGGTCAAAGAGACGCAGACATAATCTAAGGAGCTGTCAAAGCGTGGGCAGATGGCCATGTAGGAGGCGCCGTCGCGCCGGGCGAGCCCCAGGGCAATCGTGACTTCATGTTCCGTTGCTTCCTTGGACTTGTACACCGGGTCGGGGTCGATGGCGAAGGCGAAGCCGGAACGAACCATCTTCCCAGTCATCACGTCGAAGACGGAGAAATTATCACGGGAGATCTTGGAGGTGATGACTGGGGCAATGTCTATCGGGGATGGAGCAACGGATGAAGTTGTGTGATGTGCCATATATTCATTAGTAACACAGCTCACACTCATTGGCTAGTTGGATGGGATAATTTCAACCAAAAGAACGTACAATTTCCGGCCGCAATAATCCCAGCGCGTATAAATCTTAGGTCTACAGACAGGTTCGCATCGCATTTGCTTAGTCGTACTCCCGCCGCCCCGCACCGCACCTAAACGGTAGAATCGGCCGGTATGACTTTCCAGCCGCAGCCTTTTGATGCCTCACCAAATGATTCGACCGGTAAAGGAATCAGCGCGCATGACACCGCGGTGATCTTTGAAGGCGGCGGGATGCGCAATTCTTATACCGCGGCGTGTGTAAAGACCTTGATTGACCAAGGCGTGGAGTTCGGCTGGGTTGGCGGTGTCTCCGCGGGGGCTTCGCACGCGGTGAATTTCTTGTCCTTGGACAGCTTCCGTGCGGTGGAAAGCTTCGTGGATTTTGCCAAGAACCCCAGCTTCGGCGGACTTAGCTCCATGATGCGCGGTACAGGCTATTTCAACGCGGAGTTTATTTATGAAAAGGCGGCCGACCAGGACCTGCCTTTTGATTTTGAAGGCTTTTCCAACAATCCGGCACCGCTCAACCTGTCTGCCGTCAATGCACTGACGGGGGAGACCGTGGTGTGGACACGCGATGACATCAAGCAGGTAGAAGACCTCTTGATGCGCGTGCGTGCTTCGTCCACGCTGCCGCTGATTATGCCCATGCGTCACATTGATGGCGTGCCTTTCGTGGACGGCGCGATGGGTGATTCCGGCGGTATCGTCATTGAGGAAGCCGAAAAAGCAGGCTTCCAGAAGTTCCTCTTCGTGGGCACAAAGCCGCGTGGCTTTATCCGTCCCGAGGTCAAGCGCAAGGCTGGTGTGCGCGGCTTCTTCCGCAAGTACCCAAGCGTTGCCGAGGCGATGATTAGCCGCCCGGCAAAATACAACGCTTCGAAACAGCGCCTGCTGGAGCTAGAGCAGCAAGGAAAAGCCCAGCTTTTCTTCCCCGAGAACATGCAGGTCGCCTCGACCGAGCGCAACGTGATGAAACTGCGCGCCAACTATCAAGCAGGAAAGCAGCAGATGTACTCCGAGTGGCCTGCCTGGAAAGAATTCCTCGGCGGCTAATAATTTGTACCGGTATAGCTAGAGCTTCATGCGCATGAATACGGCATCTTGCGCCGGGTTGTCGTTGTAAGGCTTGATGTATTCAAAGCCCATGCGCCCATACATGGCGATGGCGGTGGCGAGCTTCGGATCGGAATCGAGGACTACCTCCTTATAACCGGCTTCTTTGATGGCGCCGATGGTGATTTCTACCAGGCGGCGGCCAAATCCGTGCCCGCGACCGGTAGGGCGCACATACAGGCGCTTGAATTCGGCGGTGGTCTCGCTCAAAGGCTTGTACATGATGCAGCCTGCTGGAGCGTCATCGACGGTTGCTAGCCAGATGCGTTCATAATGGCCAGCCAGGTCGGCCAGCTCGGAGTCGGTGCCTTGTGATGCCAACACCTCACGAACTTTCTGCGGCTCTGGATGGGTAGAAATCATCCACTCCAGGTATTCCTCGATGAGTTCGCGGACCTCATTCACGCGGTCTTGTTCAACGGCGTCAATAATCGCGGAATTTTCCATGTCCGCGAGTGTAATAGCAAAAGCTTTAGCCGCACCTGTTTGCACACGTGCGGCTAAAGCTCCGAGGATTTCGGTGAGGCGAACCCTGGGATTAATCGTCCCAGTCATCATCCCAATCGTCGTCGTCCCAGTCGTCATCATCCCAGTCATCGTCATCATCGTCGTCCCAACGGTCATCCCAGTCATCATCCCAATCGGAGATGAATGGAATGTTCGGGAGGGAAGAAGTCGGCACAACGCCGCCTGCGAAGCCAGTGACCGCGGCGAGAATCGACGCGATGATTGCTTGAATGTTCATGGAAGCTCTCCTGTCTGAGTAGGAAACGTTCGCCGTTTGGGAAAACGTTTGGGGCAGTGGATCCGGTGGTGTAGCTAGCGCTTTTGGCTACAAGTCGAACTATATGATGTCCGCAATCCAATTTCCCGAGCAAAGACTGTTGGATCTGCTATTTATGCAGCTCAGACCCGCATTAAAGTTCCTTAATGTTGAGTTTTAGCCAGAGATTTCCATAGGTTTCGCTAGAAATTCTTAGGATAGGGTTGAGGCCATTGTCAACTAATCCCAACTAATTCCAATGTGGAAGAAATCGGGGGAAATAATGAAAACCCGCAAGAAACTAACACCCACTCAAATAGTGTTAATCGTGCTTCTTGGTATCGCATTGGCATGCCTAGTGGGTGTGCTCAACGGCGTCTACACCTTGGGCCAAGCCGTCGGTGATGCAGATGCCGTCCCGGCAGCCTTCGTTGACTCGAAAGTCGCACATGCAGAGCTCTACGGATATGCCGCTTTAGTCTGCACCGCGCTATCGTTCGTATTGATTCTCAAGGATTGGCTACGGGGTAGCCAATCAGCGTCCTAGTCGGCGACGAGGGTTTCGATAGTCAGCTCAGGGTGTTCTTTCTCCACGAAGGCGAGCTTCCACTTGTCGCCGAACAGGGCGATGATTTCGCCGTCATCGCGGGTGAAGATTTCTACGCCGCGCTGGCGGCCCAGCTCTGGGGCGGACTCGGCGTCGGTGCGACGCGCCACCGAATAAGGGATTGGCTCGGTGACGGTCTCCACGTTGTATTCCAGCTCCATGCGCGCCTGCATGACCTCGAACTGCATCGGACCAACAGCGGCCATGACTGGGGCGGCGTCGCCACGGAGATCGTTGCGCAGAATCTGCACCACGCCCTCGGCAGACAGCTGCTCCAAGCCCTTGCGGAAGGCCTTGTACTTGCCCAAAGACTGCGCGCGCAGAATGCGGAATGCTTCTGGGGCGAACTGAGGCATCGGTGCGAACTGCACCTTCTTGCCCGCGTAAATAGTGTCACCAGGTGCCAAAGAACCAGCGTTGACCAGACCGACAATATCGCCAGGGTAAGCAACATCCACGGTGTCGCGAGTACGGCCAAACACGGTCAGCGCGTACTTGGTGGAGAAGGTACGGCCGGACTGCGCGTGGTTGACCTGCATGCCGCGCTCAAATTGGCCGGAGACAATACGCATGAATGCCAGGTTGTCGCGGTGCTTGCGGTCCATACCCGCCTGCACTTTGAACACGACGCCAGCGAATTCGTCGGTGACTTCACGAACTTCATCAATGGCGGTGGTAGAAGTCTCGACTGCCTTGGCGTCAGAATCACGTGAGCGGGGAGCCGGAGCAATCTCGCACAGTGTGTCCAGAATCTGATGCACACCAAAGTTCAGCATCGCAGACGCGAAAATCAGTGGGGAAGTCACACACTGCTCAAATAATTCTTGGTCGTGCACAGCGCCATCGGCAGCAAGCAATTCTGCTTCTTCCACGGCCGTTTCCCAGGTGTCTTCTTCTTTTGCTGCGGCATCGGCAGGGCTAAAGTGCTCCTCAGGAGCGATGGTAGAACCACCAGCGGTGCGGATGAAGTGGATATAGTTATCGGCCTCGCCATCATCGTTTATGTGCGCCAAACCACGGAAATCACCCGCGATACCAACTGGCCAGTACAACGGGGTGGGCTGTAGCTCGATTTCGTTAACGATTTCATCGACAAGCTCTAATGGCTCTCGGCCCACGCGGTCCCACTTGTTAATCACCGTGACAATCGGCAAACCACGAGCCTTACACACGCGGAACAGCTTCAGGGTCTGTGGCTCGAGGCCCTTCGCGGCATCAATAAGCATGACTGCGGCATCCACCGCCGTCAGCACACGGTAAGTATCTTCAGAGAAGTCCGCGTGACCCGGGGTATCAACCAAGTTGATCATGTAAGGCTCGCCCTCATGACCCTCTGGCGCGTACTCAAACTGCAGAGCAGAAGACGCCACGGAAATACCGCGGTCCTTTTCCATTTCCATCCAGTCAGAGACAGTGGACTTGCGTCCAGACTTGCCGTGGACCGCGCCGGCCTCATTAATAACGTGCGCATGCAGCGCCAATGCCTCAGTCAGCGTGGACTTACCAGCGTCTGGGTGGGCAATGACGGCAAACGTACGGCGGCGCGCAGCCTCAGCAGCAATACTCATGACTGTTTAGTCTAGTGATACATCGAGCTGCAGCCCTAACTGGTCAAAGACCTCGTGCGCGAGCTCACGGTCCTTGTCGCGTTTTCCTCCACGACCAACCTGGTAGGGCTTGAGATAAAACTCGCCCGATTGGTAGTGGATTCCCTTGACTCCGGTGAGGAAATGCACCAGGCGTTCGCCGCCTTGTGACGGCGTACCCATGCGTGATGCCACCGGCGCGAAGTTATAAATCGTTCCCATAAAGGACTGCGATGTCTTGGAAAAATTCGTGGACAGCACGCCAGGGTGAAAGGCCACGGAATTGATGCGGTGGTCGTGGAGGTAGCGGCTGAGCAAGGCATCACCCAACTTCGCGTTGCCGTAGGCGCGGGCAGGGGAGAATTTCTCAAAGGTGTTGGGGTCTTGGGGATCAAATCGCGAAAACAGGTTCGCAGCTATCGACGAGGTATTAACCACCACGGAGTCGGGGCCGAGCAGCTGATCCTTCAGCAACCCGGTGAGCAGAAACGGTGCCACGACGTTGACTTGCCACGTGCGCTCGAAACCGTCAATCGTGCGCACCGCGGTGTCAAAGAGCCCGCCGGCGTTGTTGGCCAAGCCACCAATCGGTCCGAGTTTCTGAAGCTCAGTAGCCAATTCGCGCACCTGGTCTAACTCAGCAAAGTCAGCGGTGTGGAACGGCACGCCCAGCTCACGCGCCACCGCGCGGGTCTTTTCCGGATTGCGGCCCACAATGACCAAGCGGTCTTCGGGACGGGTGGCGTGCAGGAGCCTGGCGGCGGCCGCGCCGATTCCGTCGGAGGCGCCGGTTATGACATAGGTTTTAGACATAGCATTTACCTTAAATAGTGCGTCCGGCTCTTAAATGAACGTCCGCTTAGCCTTTGCTGTGAATCGTATTTTGGGCCTTATTCAAGCCAGAAGCAATGATTTCTTTCACCGATTGCGCAGCTAGCGCAATGCCATCATCAAAACCCGCACCGGCGTTGACTGGGCCCAGAACATAATCAGGGATGGAAGAACCCTTCGGTGGACGCGCAATACCAATCCGTACGCGCACATAATCACGCGTGTCTAGATTCTGCGACAGCGACTTTAGGCCGTTGTGCCCATTTTCGTTGCCGCCGAGCTTCAAACGAATCTTATTCTCCGGCAAATCCAGCTCATCATGGATAGCGATGATGCGCTCCGCCGGAACATTCAGAGCCTGCGCAATTGGTGCGATGGGGTCGCCGGAAAGATTCATAAAAGTAGTGGTGCGGGCAATCAAGACCTTCTGCCCATCCATTTCTAAGGTGGCGGCATGCACCTTGTGGCCTTTAACAGGCCGTAATAGCTCGCCAGTTTCAGCCAACAGGTCATCGACTGCCATGTAGCCCACATTGTGGCGGGTAGCCGCATACCTTGCGCCGGGGTTTCCTAACCCGACAACAACCCAATCGGCGTCGGCCGGCAACTCGAAATACTTCGGCGCAGCAGAGCTCTTGGCTCCTTTAGATGAAGCATTAGATGCAGTGGAAGCTGCGCCGGAGCGGAAACGGTCAAGAAGATTCTTAAAGAAATTCACGCTTTCAAGTCTTACATATTGAGCTTCCCAATATGTTTAAAGCCGTGAGCGAAGGTTTCGCACTAGTGGCGAAAGGGCCGTCAACAGTGCTGTGCCGACACCTGAAATCATCAAAGCTAGGGCCGGACCAGCAGCGGTGACAATCGGCGCGCCAATGATATAACCCACGAGCATCGCTGAAGTATTGACCGAACCCATGGAAGACAGTGCCTTAGGCTGTATCTCTGCTGGCACTGCGGAGGTAATAACTAAGCGAAGGGCAGCGACTTGCAGTGCATTGCAGATTCCCGCGATGAAGAAGCACGTAATTGCCACAATCAGGTTGTGCAGAATACCAGTCAGCGCAATGCTGATTCCCATGATGATGCCGCACACTGTGAGGACTGCGAGCGCCCGCGGCGGGGCAATCGTCTTTGAACGCCGTGCACCAAGAATACGACCGACCACAAAAGCCTGCATGAGAAATGCGTAACCAAGACCGCCAGCGCCAAGAACATCCACGGCGTAAAACACCAGGGCGACGCTGAATACTGAGGTGAAGATAATCGCCGCCCAGATGCTCATCAATGCTGCGCGCGATTGTTCATTTCGCAACAGCAGGGCGGGCGCCTCCAGGACCCGAGCGAGGAAACTTTGGGTTTTAGGATCGTCATCACTCTCAGGCGCCGAGCTTGCCTGTTTTAGTACCAGCAGGATTGCCAGCGCGATAAGGTTCGCAGCGATTTCAACAGAAATAGCCGCGCGCAGTGACCAGATATCAAGCAGCAGCCCGCTGAGTACGGGGCCAACAAAAGATCCCACTAACCGCGCCGTGTCCAGCATCGAAAAAGTCGCGGCCTGATTCTTCTCATCACCGTATTCATCGGCAATCGTAAACAAGGCAGGTATGGAAAGCCCTGCCAGAGCGGACGATAATAAGCTGACACCAATGAGCACCGGTGCGATGGGCACAACCAAGATGATTCCCAACAGCACCACTTCGCAGACGGTGGCCGCGATGGCGATGCTTCGAGCGGAAAATCTATCAAACACCGGTGCCAACAGCGGTGCAATAAAAATCTGGGCGCAGGCACTTGAGACCAAAATGGCCGAAATCAGCGCAGCACCGCCATCATGCGCCGCGAAATGCAGCGAAATAGCCACCGAGGTCATCGTGCCGCACAGTGACAATAAGAAGTAGGCAGTGACAAGAAAGCGCATGGGTTAAATTCACACACCTTTGCTGAGAGAAACGGGCAACCTGAAACGAGATATTTGAAGCAAATAGTAGCTTGATTCACACCCGGAGATGTCCGAATCCGCATTAGGGTGGCAGTCATGAGCCGTGTTCTTGATTTTTTAAACGTCCCGATCCTTCCCGCGCCGATGGCAGGCGGGCCGACGACGCCGCAGTTGGTCAATGAGGCGTCGGCAGCCGGCACGGTGGGTACTTTAGCGTGGGGCACCATATCTGTTGAGGGGGCACAGGCAGAGCTTGCCGATGTCACCGCGCCCATCTTTGGCATCAACCTCTTTGCCAAGCAGCCGGAGCTGAGCACCGATGCTCTAAAGGCAGCCGAGGCGATTGCAGCACAGGAAGGCGTGGAGCTTCAGCCGGCGGACTTTTCCAACGGCTGGGATGAAAAGCTCGAGCTGGCGTTGAGCGCAAACCCGAAGTTGGTGTGGTCCATGTTCGGAACCTTTACCGAGCAAGAGGTAGAACGCCTGCATGCGGCCGGGGTAGAGGCGTGGACAACGGTTACCACCGAGGAGGAAGCGCAAGCCGCTGCGGCAGAAGGCGTGGATGCGCTGTGTGTGCAAGCACCTGAAGCCGGTGGGCACCGCGGCGTATGGGATCCCACCGCAGAGCCCAACCAACGGCCGCTTGCTGAGCTGGTCCACGCCATAGCTGAGGTCACCGATCTGCCGTTGATTGCGGCGGGTGGGCTGCGTACGGAAGAAGAAATCCGTGAAGCGTTGTCTTGGCCAGGCGTCAAAGCAGTATCGTGTGGCAGCGCATTCTTGCTCACCGAGGAAGCCGGAACCAGCCTGGTTAACCGTGCCCGGATTAACCAGGTGAAGAATAATGAAACGGGGGAGAGCGAAACATCGACAAGCACCCGTGCGTTCTCCGGCCGCTACGCCCGCGGCCTGGAATCCCCCTACACACGAAACCACCCTGACAGCCCCGCCATCTACCCGTACCTCAACCAAATCTTTAAAGCGCGCCGGGCACAAGGCGACGAAGATGTTGCCTACTGTCTGGTGGGAATTGAGGCGCACCGCATATTCGGGGGTACTGTGGCCAGTGTTTTGCAACGCCTTTGGGAAAAGCAAAAATAGTTGTTGCTAATATTTGTGGTTGATACCCCCACGCCGTTTACATAAAGGCACAGCAAGTGCTCGCAATGCGCAAAGGAATGATTTCGTGACTGAGTCCGCACCTGAATTTGAGAACTGGAACGAGCGCGTCAAAGCCGCTCAGGAGATGATCCCACTCATCTACCAGTTGCACCGCAACAACAATGTTGTGACCTCCATTTTTGGTCGCCTACTCGTTGGTGTCACCGACATCGACATCATCAAGTCTCACCGCTACGCCCGTCGCCTGATTAACCGCGACCTCGGCACTGCAGAGACCCTGCCAATCCTGCGCGAACTGGCTGACATGAACCTTGGTACTGCGTCCATCGACATGGGCCGTTTGGCAGAAGGCTTCCGCGCATCCGGCACCGATGACCTGCGTGCATACCTCGAATCCGAGCTCGAAGAAGTAGTCGGCGGCGCCACCGAAAACGAGTCCCGCGACGTCGTGCTCTACGGCTTTGGCCGCATCGGCCGCCTGCTTGCCCGCATCCTGATCTCCCGTGAGGCTGCCTACGGCGGCGTTCGTCTGCGCGGCATCGTCGTGCGTAAGAAGGGCGCTGAGGATATTCACAAGCGTGCATCCCTGCTGCGCCGCGACTCCGTGCACGGTGCATTCAACGGCACCATCGAAGTTGATGAAGCCAATGAAGTTATCTGGGCCAACGGCACCAAGATTCAAATGATCTACGCCAACGACCCGGCAGATATTGACTACACCTCCTACGGCATTGACAACGCAGTCCTGGTGGACAACACCGGTGTCTGGCGTGACCGTGAGGGCCTGAGCCAGCACCTGAAGTCCAAGGGCATCTCCAACGTGCTGCTCACCGCACCGGGCAAGGGCGATGTCAAAAACATTGTCTACGGCATCAACCACCAGGACATGTTCGCAGAAGACCAGATTCTGTCCGCTGCGTCTTGTACCACCAACGGCATTACCCCAGTTCTGAAGGTCATCAATGACCGCTACGGTGTTGTGCACGGCCACGTGGAGACCGCGCACTCTTTCACCAATGACCAGAACCTGATTGACAACTACCACAAGGGCGACCGCCGTGGCCGCGCTGCTGGTTTGAACATGGTTCTGACTGAAACCGGCGCTGCAAAGGCCGTGTCCAAGGCTCTCCCAGAGTTCGAGGGCAAGCTGACCGGCAACGCAATCCGCGTACCAACCCCGAATGTTTCCATGGCCGTGTTGAACCTGGAGCTGTCCCAGGAAGCTGACGTGGATGAGGTTAACAACTTCCTGCGTGATGTTTCCCTACACTCCAACTTGCGCCAGCAGGTGTCTTACATTGCCTCCCCTGAGGTCGTATCCAGCGACTTCGTGGGCTCCACCCACGCCGGCGTGGTAGACGGACTGGCCACCATCGCATCTGGCAAGCACCTGGTGCTCTACGTCTGGTATGACAATGAGTACGGCTACTCCAACCAGGTGATCCGCATTGTTGAAGACATTGCGGGTGCGCGCCCGAAGGTTCTTCCAACCCGCGTGGAGCCATCTGAGCTTTAAACTGCTTTAAGCTTTCACCACCTTGCCCCAGTCGGCTTTATTACGGTTGGGGCTTTGTTGTGCTCATTCCAGCTAGGGGATGTACTGTTGACAAATGGTTTCAAATGTAAAATACAAAGACATGAGTGAGACCACGCCAGAAGTATCCGAAGAACACGACGCCCCAACCGAAGACTCAAAACTAGCTTTCATCCCGTTCGTACTGTGCATCGTGGCCATGTTGGTTTCGCCTTATCTCGTTGCACTTTTCGCCCCGGCAGCTTCTGCCGGCTGGACCGTGCTGGGCATCTTCTTCGTACTCACCCTCGGCGGTGGCCTATGGTTCGGCGCCATTCACAAACCCACCTGGTGGTTCCCAGTCGCCGTTGGCATTGCTTTTATGGTCTCCCGCGCATTGTATTTCCAAGAAGGACTCTTCCTTTACACCGTGGGCTTTGCGCTACTCGCCGGATTGGGCACCGTGCTCACGGGTGCAGGCAAGTTGGACCTGGATGAAGATGATGACTCAGAGGATGCCTCTGAAGATGCCCTTCCCGAGGAGGTGAAGCGTGGAGAAGTGGGCGCTTAATCACCCGGAGCTTGGGCTCATTGAGCTAGAAGTTGGCTATGACTCGGAATTCTTAGCGCTTGACCCGGCTTGGCCTGAGCAGCCGGAGGATGATGAAGAGATCACGCCGGTCACGGCGGAGTCAGGATTGAAGGAGCGCTTCTCGGCGCTGTTTACTAACCCGTCGGTGCGCGCGCGGATTCTGCTCAACGGCAAGGTCCTGCACCGGCTGCGCACCATCAGCAGTGCGCGTTATCTGCTCAAAGACTCGGTCGAAGAAGACAAACTCACGGCAGAAAACGCCGGGCTGGACCGCGCAAAGCCACATTTGAAGGTCTCGTCTAACCTGTTCAATGACGTGCTGGAGGTGGAGTTTCGTCAAGGCAGTGACATCGTCCTGTTCGATCCGCCAGCGGGCAGCCGCGGCGAAAAGCGGCGCGATGCCATGGAATCCAGCACACTCAAGCGCGTGGGCTTTCCCATCTTGGCTGGCTTGGGCAAAGGCGGCTGGGCTATTGCCGTCATCATTCTGGCACCGCTGGTGTCAAGATTTGTAAAATGGCTGCTGTCATTCCTGCCGGACTTTGACATCACTCTGCCGTCGCTGCCGGCGTTCCCACAGATAGAGCTGCCCACGCCGAGTCTGCCGCAGATTCAGCTACCCACCCCGAATATCAACATTGATATCAACCTGCCGGAATTACCCGCCTGGGTGGAGCTGCTGCTGGATTACAGCAAGATTTGGGTACCCATCCTCATCGGCATCGTGGTGGGACTTTTGGCGCTGCGCAACTACAAGAAGTCCGAAGAAACCAAGCGGGCGTGGCAGGAAAAGCAACGCGCGAAGGTGCCGGTGACAACCCGCACCGCAGCGGAGCAGGAGCGCGGCGCGGATGAAGATGAGCGGGACGGCAGGGCAGAAGAGCCTGAGACAGACGGCAACTCGCCGCACAGCTAGAGAAGACTTTTAAAAGCGTTCTCTAGCTGTGGCAGGAGCAGTTCGAGCCGCAGCCGGTGCTGGATACTGGCTCGCCGTAGTGCGTGGTGTTTTCAATGTGCCCAAGGCCCTCGATTTCAATACGTACGGTCTGGCCGTCTTGGATGAATTCATCGCGCGCGAAGCCCACGCCTTCCGGAGTGCCGGTGACAATGACATCGCCGGGGTTGAGCGGGTACAGCGATGAACAGAATTCGATAAGCTTGGCCACGGAGAAAATCAGGTCATCGGTGTCATCGTCCTGCTTCACCTCGCCGTCGAGCGTGGTGCGCACGCGGGCATGATTGCCGGGGGACCATTCATCGGCGGTTGTTAGCCAAGGCCCGAAGCCCGCGGTGCGGTAGAAGGACTTGCCGGCGTGGAACTGGCTGGTCTGACGCTGAATATCGCGCAGGGTGTAGTCATTCATAATCGCGTATCCGGCAACAAAATCAAGCGCTTCATCTTCGGCGACGCGGTGCGCACGCTTGCCGATGACCACCGCCAGCTCCCCTTCATAATCCAACTTCGCGGTGCCATATTCGGGGATGAAGACGTCATCATAAGGACCCGTCAGCGCGTCCGCGAACTTGATAAACAGGGTGGGGTGCTCCGGGAATTCGCGGTTCATTTCGCGAATGTGTTTGGCATAATTCAAGCCAACGCAAATAATCTTTTCCGGCTGCGGCACCACCGGAGCGAGGTCCTCAGTGGCGAAGACCATGGGCTCACCAGAAAGCTCAGCCGCCTTGGGCCAGTCGCCGCTGCGCAGCAGTGCGCCGACATCGTCGAAGTCCAGCTCGATTCCGGTGAGCATGGTTGAGGACATTAGCGAGGTTGCTTCGCCCTCCAGGCGTACGGCAGTGGTTCCAAAAGCAGTCTTTACGGTAGCGAGTCTCATAACCAACCACCTTAGTAGTGCACAGGCGCGTTCTCTTTAGATTTGTTCAATAAGGTCGGCGGCGTCAGCGCAGATGATGGGCAGCTCATCCAATTCCTTCTTGGCAAAGGGCTTTAGGACGTATGCTGCCGGCGCCATGCGTCCCGGAGGGCGGCCAATCCCGCAGGAAAGCCGGTGGTAGTCCTTGGTGCCCAGCGCCTTCGTGGTATCGCGCAGGCCATTGTGCCCGTGGTCGCCGCCGCCCAAGCGCATGCGGACTTCGCCGAAGTCCATGTCCAACTCATCGTGGATGACCACAATGTTGGCGGGGGAGATCTTGAAATAGTTCGCCAGCGCTTTGACCGCACCGCCCGAGACATTCATGAAGGTGCGCGGTTTCGCGACGATGACCCTGCGTCCGCCGATGTTGAGCGCTGCGACCTCAGCATTGGTGCGCTTGTGCGCAGAGAACCTGCCAAAGTGACGTTCTACTAATTCTTGGGCTGCTTCAAAGCCAATATTGTGCCGGGTGCGTTCGTACTTCGGCCCCGGATTACCCAGTCCCACCACTAATAATGCATCGCTGCTCATGGTTGACAATTAAAGCACAACACCCGCTGTAGCGAACCGTTTGGTTCACCGCAGCGGGTGTTGTCAGTTCAGCTCGTATGAACTGGGAGGGAAGAACCTCGAGATATTTACTCTTCGGTCTTCTCTTCCTCGGAATCTTCAGCAGACCCAGCGCCAGCTTCAGCGCCGCCCTCTTCAGCGGCCTCGGCTGCTGCCTCAACCTCTTCGTCAACCTGTGGCTCGGAGATGGAAGCGATTGCGGACTCTGGGTCTGCAACCAGGGTGGTGCCCTCTGGCAGAACTACGTCTGCAGCGGTAACAACGGTGCCGTCTTCCAGGCCTTCGATGGAAACTTCGATCTCTTCTGGAATGTTCAAAACGTCAGCCTCAACCAACAAAACGTCGGTGTCGGAGATGAACATCAGGCCAGGAGCTGGCTCACCGGTGAAGGTCAATGGAACCTCAACTTCAACCTTCTCGCCACGCTTAATGGAGAGCAGGTCAAGGTGGTCCATGTCCAGGGTAAGAACGTTCTGCTCGATGTCCTTAACCATGGTCAGGTGCTGGTCGCCGTCGATCTCCAGCTCCAGAACAGCGTTTGCGCCGTAGTTACGGATCAAAGAGTGCAGCTCTAGGATGTCAGCTGCGAAGTGGATTGGCTCGGTGTTGGAACCGTAGATAACACCAGGAACCTGACCTGCGCGACGCAGGCGACGAGCGGCACCCTTGCCGAACTCGTTACGGGCTTGTGCCTTGATTACAGGGCGCTTTGCCATGATTTTTCTCCTCAATTAAATGTGGGAATTGCTTATTCACGTCAATTCAGTGGTGAGGCGAGAGCTTTGAGAATAGCAAAAAGCCTGCCAATGAATCTCGTCTTGGTCGAGTCATCGCAGGCGTGTGCATACTCATCGCGTCGATAACGGCTATGAACTGTTAGTCTGCGCAGTGCAGCTGGTGGTTCACGGCCCTCGCCGAGACGCCGTTAAATCTACCAGCCGCACAGGCCACACTACAAATCACTGTGACGCAATGTTGGTTAGCATTCAAACTAGTCTTCGTACTTTTCTTTGTTCGCAGCCTTCTTCTCATCCGCCGGTTGATGATCGGTCAACACCGATTTCGGGGTTTCAAATTTCTCTGGGTCGAAGCCGGAGTCAGCATCAGCGCTCAGCTCATCCACGGCCTCGGAGATTACTGTCTTCTCCAAGTGCTTAGCGGCCAGATTGGAGCCCATGATTTCTTGGGATAGCTGGCGGCGGTGCGCGGTGGTGAACTTCTGTTTTGGATCCACCATGCGCAGCGCCAGGTAGCCGGTGATTGGGAAGACGAAGCCCACCAGGGTTGCAAAGTCCAGGAAGGACAAGCCGAAACCAATGAGAACCAAGATGATGAGAGCCTTGTGGAAGTGCTCGGGCTTCTTGGCCACCACGCGGCGGCTCAGAGAGTAGAAGTTACCCAGTGCGGTGGAGAAGATCATCACGTAAATGATAATCGATGCGAAGGTGCCCAACGGCGTGCTGATGGCCGTGATCAGACTCAAGGTTGGCAGCGCGTCCTGGTAGACGGTCTCCGAGTTAAACAGCATAGCGATGACCATCATGACCAACAGAATGCCGAAGAGTAGGCCACCGAGCATGCCGCCGTGACCAGCGGTCTTCAGATCCAGCATGTCACCGCCCATGATGATGCCCATGGAAATACCGCCCATCATGGCGATACCAACGTAGTTGAAGGTAGATACCCACCAGTTAGGCAAGGCAGTAGCAACGTTGTTCTGCGCGAACTCAAAGGCCGCGCCGATATCCTCAGGCGGGTTGAGATAGGAGTGGATGGAGACAATCACCAGCAGCACCACGATGAACGGCGTGATGGAGCCGAGCACGTTGGTGACCTTTTCCACGTTGAGGAAACCACAGATAATAACCGCGACTGCCATGAGCGCAGAACCAAACCACAGGGGAGTACCAAACTGTTGGTTAAGGTTTGCTCCTGCACCGGCCAGCATGACGAAAGAAATGCAGAACTGCGTAAAGGTGATGGTGTAGTCGATGAAGCGAGCCATCAACTTAGACGTCACCGACGTAAAGACGCGATCATGGGAGGTTGCCTGGAAGTAGCTTCCGTATTGCATGGCAATCATCGCGATGAGTGGCATAAGAATCAGGGCAATGGCGGCGCCGATGATGCCCCAACCGCCGAAAGCCGCGTAGTACTGCAGCATTTCTTGGCCGGAGGCGAAACCTGCGCCGACAGTACAACTGAAATAGGCCATGCCGAGAATGACCGCTTTTTTCATGTTTATTACTCCAAAAATGATTACAAGTTTTAAGAACCATACGTGGAGAGCACGCGATAAAGCCGTACGCTGCACGAATTCACCGCACCATTTATAAACGCCACTTGTGATCTAAAATCAAATGGAAAATCTAATAAATCAGCAATAAGTCTCTAAATAATCTTATATTCGCCGCTAAATTCGTTTCGAGACCTCACATAACCAGTGGGATCAACGCCTGTGTTACGAATCTATTACAAGTGCTTCAGCGCTTCGCGCACAGAAAGCTTCGCCAGCGGCAACTGCGTACCTTCGCCGTGCTCGTCTACAAAGTAGCGCACCCACTGCGGGTTCTTGCGGGCATAATCGCGCAGCGCCCAACCAATGGCTTTGTTGATGAAAAATTCCCCGGAAAACGCAGAATCCGCGCCAAGATTACTTTCGATGACCTCCCGCAAAAGCTCTTTATCCGTTTTCTCGCCGGAGCTGAGCTGGCACAAAATAGCAATGCGCCGAGTCCACAAGTTGTCATCCACCGCCCACTCCAGCATCAGCGCGCGGGTTGCTTGGGCCTCGGCTAGCGAGTTTGGTTCCTTGCCCCGTCCTCGGGCTCCTGCCACCAATGCTGTGCCAGCGCACTTGGCCAAATGGTCCACGGTGTCCCACCACGATTTGGATTCCACCACGGACTTTAGATTCTCCAAGTCCGCGATGTTGAGCTTGTGCCGGCGCACATGATCCACCGCCACGTACTGGCACTCGCGCTGTGGATGTAACCACAGCGCAGCCACGAAATCCCAATCCAGGCTGCGGCCGGACAAAATGTGCTTGACCGCATCCTTGCGCGGCTGCGACGCAATGCCAAAGAACTCAAACTTGTCGCGCATATAGGAAGCCATGCCGGTCGCGCGCTCCGGATCCGCCATTGCTTCTAGCGCCGCAACTGCTTCATCGGCCGTAGCCTGAGCCTGCGCCGACAAGCGGGATGGATCAAAAAAGCTACTCTGAGCCATGTTTGTCATGGAGACCAGAGTAGCTTTAGCGAGAAATAAGAACTTAAGCGGATTCGAACAAGGTGGTTACGGAGCCGTTTTCAAAAATCTCGTGGATCGTGCGTGCCAGCAGCGGAGCAATGGACAGCACGGTCAGGTTAGACCAACCCTCAGTGGATTGCGGCAGGGTATCAGTGGTGATAACTTCCTCAGCACCGCACTCAGACAGACGCTGGCGTGCAGGATCGGAGAATACACCGTGGGTACACGCGATAACAACGGAGCGTGCGCCGGCCTCGCGCAGAACACGAACCGCACCCGCGATGGTTCCGCCGGTATCAATCATGTCATCGAGCAAGATGCAATCTTTGCCCTCAATGTCACCAACCACGCGATTAGACACGGTCTTGTTTGCCTCGGTGGTGGAGCGGGTCTTGTGCACGAATGCCAACGGGGCATCGCCAAGCTCATGCGCCCACTTCTCAGCAACTTTGACGCGGCCTGCATCCGGGGAGACCACAACAATGTTGTCGATGGAGTACTTGGACTGGATGTACTCAGTCAAAATTGGCATGGCGTGCATGTGATCGACTGGGCCATCGAAGAAGCCCTGAATCTGGTCAGTGTGCAAGTCCACCGACACGATGCGGTCCGCGCCCGCGGCAGCCAACAGATCTGCAACCAGGCGAGCCGAAATTGGCTCACGGCCGAGGTGCTTCTTGTCCTGGCGTGCATAAGGATAGAACGGCAAGATAGCCGTGATGCGCTTGGCCGAACCGCGCTTGAGAGCATCGATCATGATGAGCTGTTCCATCAGCCACTTGTTCAAAGGCTGGGTGTGGGACTGCAGAACGAAGCAGTCTGCGCCGCGAACGGATTCTTCGAAGCGGATGAAGATTTCACCGTTTGCAAAGTCCCGTGCGGTGGTTGGAACCAAGTCAGTGCCTAGTTCTTTAGCAACGGCTGCGCCCAGCTCAGGGTGTGCGCGGCCGGAGAACAGCATCATATTCTTTTGGCTATGAGAAATCTTGCCGGTCATAACGGTCTTTGACCTTTCATTGAGTGTGGAATGCTTGACGATTCTTTAATCAAGTAGGTACACCACCGGTAAGAGCCGGAGAGGCTTTTACCGTTTTGTTGATGATAACCCCATTGAATTTAGACTAATTGTCCGTTTTTGCAGAATCATCATCGGTGGCAGGTGATGCCGCTTCCGCAGCTTCAGCAGCAGGACTGCCAGGGCGCTTCTTCACAACCCAGCCCTCAATATTGCGCTGCTTACCACCGGAAACAGCCAGTGCTCCTGGTGGAACATCATCCTTGATGATGGTGCCCGCGCCCGAATATGCGCCATCGCCCACGTTGACCGGGGCAATGAACATTGTGTCAGAGCCGGTGCGCACATGGCTGCCGATGGTCGTGTGGTGCTTATTCACACCGTCATAGTTCACAAAGACCGAGGAAGCGCCGATATTGGACTGCTCACCCACGGTGGCATCACCGATGTAGGTCAAGTGTGGCACCTTGGAGCCGCGGCCAATCTTCGCGTTCTTTGCTTCCACGAAGCCGCCGAGCTTGCCGTCTTCGCCGACCTCAGTGTTCGGGCGAATGAAGGTAAATGGGCCAACGTTGGCATTAGGGCCGATGACAGACTTCTCACCATGGGTGCGAATGACCTTCGCGCCGCGGCCGACCTGCATGTCGGTCAAGGTGGTATCCGGGCCAATCACGGCATCATCTTCAATGGAGGTATTACCCCACAATTGGGTGCCAGGGTGGATGGTGACATCGCGGCCGATGCGCACGCCCACACCAATCCAGGTTGTCAATGGGTCAATAACGTGTGCGCCGCCGCGCATGGCATCCTCCACCAGGCGGCGGTTGAGTTCACGGCCAGCGGCAGCTAGCTGCACGCGGTCATTAACGCCTTCAAGCTCACCGGCATCGGCAGCAACGAATGCGCCCACGCGGCGCCCACCCTCACGCGCGATGGACAGCACATCAGTGATGTATAGCTCGCCCTGGGAGTTGTTCGAATCCAGCTTGCCCAGCGCATCGCGCAAAACAGCAGCGTCGAAGGCAAAAACGCCAGAGTTTACTTCATTAATTGCGTGCTGCGCAGCGCTTGCATCCTTGTGCTCAACAATCGCGGTGACTTCACCGGCATCATTGCGCACAATACGGCCATAGCCGGTCGGATCATCCAGCTTGATGGATAGCACGGTGACGGCGTTGCCCTCAGAAACGTGGGTGTCGCGCAGCTTGTCGATGGTCTCTGGGCGCAGCAACGGCACATCACCATTGGTAACAATGACGGTGCCGTCAAAATCAGGAATTGGTGCAAGCCCGCAGCCGACGGCGTGGCCGGTGCCGTTTTGTTCTTCCTGAACTGCCTGCAGGATTTCGCGGTCTAATTCAGCAGCGACTGCGTCAACGGCGGGGCTGACCTGGTCGCGCTGGTGGCCAACTACGGCCACGATGTGTTCCGGGTTGAGGCCGGCTGCTGCATGAAGAGCATGTCCTAAAAGGGACCGTCCTCCGATTTCATGCAGGGTCTTCTGCTTGGCAGATTTCATGCGAGTGCCGGCGCCAGCTGCGAGAACGACAACGGCGCTTGGGGTTTGTGTTACCACGAGTTTAATACTCCTGTACGTCAGGCTTGGTTGTATCCGCTGCCAATCATAACGCCGTAGCCGGTTGCCTGTGTCGGAAACTCCTATTTTGACGCTTGCTTGGACACTTCCGGTAACTTTCCGGCGCGCCAGACGCCGACAAAACCAATCAGAGCCAGGAAGATGATGGCGGCCGCATTGCCTGCCGATGCAATCACCGCCGAAACCCCGCCGACCAGCAGCAATATCACGCCCATCAGCGTGTTGGCAGACGCGACGTAGCGGGTGCGCTGGTTTCCTTCGGCCATGTCCACCACGTAGGTTTTGCGCGCCACGCGGATTCCGGTGTGCACTAAATTAATAGCGAAAAAGCCCAACGGGAGGAGATAAAGATTCCACTGTTGGGGCAGGGTTCCTGCCGCGAGGACAATAAGTATGAGAAGCGTGGATGCAATCGCCGCGCCGTAGGTCATGACTTTGCGCGAGGAAATATCTGACAGCCTGCCTGACACCACACCACCGAGTAGTGCCGCGAGCCCGGAAGCCAGCACGAATCCAGTCAACCCACTCAACGAGTCATTGCCCACCGAGTGCGACAACGCAACAATAAAGGAAGTAGAAAGCGCAGACACCAGCATCAGCGAGCGCACGATAACGAAGTCCCGAAACTTCTTATCATGGCGAAACAGCCCCCACGTGTCCGTCCACCAGTTCTGCTTCCTGCCAGAATTCTTGCCTGTGCCTTGGCCTTTGTCTTTCCCGGCAGCTGCGGCCTCGCCTGCAGCTGCCGTCGGCTCGACGATGCCGGTGAACACCAGCGAGGCCACACCCCACGCGGCCGCGCCGATGAGTAGCAGTACGACAATCGCCGCCAAAGACACATCTCCGAGAAATGCCAAAAGGCCGCCGACCACCAAGGTAGAAACCCCACCCAGGGTGGTCGCGCGACCTGTGACAACACCGCGTTTGCCTTTAGAAATCGTGCGGCCTTGCACATCTTTGCCGGTAATGGAGCTCAACGCTCGACCCAGCGACAGTACTCCTAAAAGAACTAAGACGGTGAGGCCGAGCAGCAAACCATCGGCAAGCAATGCTGCCACCGCAATCCCCAAAGCGGCGAGCGCCTGAACAATCCCGCCCAGAATCCACAACTGCTTGCGCGAGGGGGAGTTCACCACCCACTGCGTCAACGCGGCTTGCGGCAACATGGACCCCGACTCCCGAATGGGAACCAGTAAACCGGTCAACGCGGCTGGAACCCCGGCGGACTGGAACAACCACGGCAATACGGTCTTGGCTGCCACCAGTTCATCGCCAAGATTTTGCATACCGTTGGCGATGACAAACCGCGACGCATTGCGGGATTCATGCGGAAGCGACTTGCCGGAGTTAGCGTTGGAATCAGGGGAGGTCATAGCAAGATAGCTTAGCTATCCCGCCACACCAGTGATCTCATTCAGGCTGAAGTTGATGTCCTTGGACTGCTCCACCTCACCGGAAGCGATGTCCACGACGTGGAGGAGTTCCTTATCTGGCTCGGTGACATAAGCCTTGCCATCCTGGACGAACAAGGTTGGGCGAGGATCCTGCCACTGCAGTGGCTCCTCCCACTCCTCGGTGACCTGTACGGTGCTGGTGATATCGCCGGACTCTGGGTCGATGATGCGCAGGTTACCGTCGGTGCCCAGCACCAGAGCTTCACCTTCTGGCCCGCGGCCAAGTGAGCGGAAGGAGTAAGACGCCTCAACATCAACCAGCTGAATTTTTTCAGTGGTGGTGTTGACCAGCGAAATGCGGGTGGGGCGCTCAAGCTCAGCATTCTTGTCCACCTTGTAATCAGCCAACACGATGTCAGATTCTTCCGAACCGAACTGGTTGCCCATGCGGCCATAAACATCCGGGGAATTTACCTTGGTGAACTCGCCGTCTTTGAAAATGACCACGCCGTCTTCACAGCCAAAGGCCAGCGCACCATTGCCGGCGGCTGCCTCACCGTGCACGCCCGGGCATTCATCAATGCGGGCGGTTTCCTCACCCTCGGCATCGACTGCGACGATGCTAAAACGCTCATCCTCGGTGCCCTCGGTGTGCACCATGCCGCCGTTGTCTAGTGCGACCGCGACACCATGGTGTGGGGTCAGCTCCGGTACAGCATCGGGATCCGCGAACTCCGAGTCCTTGGCCGCGTCCGCGAGCTTTTCATTGTCCAAGTCCTGCACCTGGCCATCGCCGTCACTGAACAGCAAGGTGCGGCCGTTGTGGTTGACCACGTGGCCTGGCTTTTCGCCTTCATAAACGTGGTCGGTCAAACGCGGGGTGGTGGTATAGGAGTGCGTGTGGTCGCCATGCGGCTCGGTCCACGCACCCACGTCTAGGACCTGGAATCCCTGCGGGGTGCTCACAACCACGTTGCGCTCATCGCCCAGGCGGTTGAGCCGGTTGAAGCCTTCCAACGGGATGTCGGTGACAGGTTCCAAAGTCTCAGCATCCAACACCACGATGCCGCCGTCATAGGTTGCCACCAAGCGTGCCTGTGGGCTGGAGACCTCGGCCGGCGCCTCCGCTTCAGCGCTTCCATCCGCGCTATTGGCCTCATCGGTGGATTCGGCCGCAGTAGATTCTGCGCTGGCCGCCGAAGTGGTGTCAGCTTCCGGCGTCGATGCCGGCTGGGAGCATGCAGTGATTGCCAAACCGGTGGCGAGGGCCAAGGGGATAAGGAGGTATCTACGAGTGGTCATGATGAACCCTTCCAAACTAGATGAAAAACAGTGTCAATAAGGAAAGTTAGCGAAAGGCGTGGCCTAATGAAAAATGTTTCCAATAATGTGTGTGCTTTTCACCCCTATCCGGCATGAAACACCAAGGCGCGCGGGGGTAGTGAGTATTGTGGCTGGTTATGGAATCAGTGGACCCAACGATCGACCTGCTCTACCGCAGCTTGGACCTCATTGGTGTTGTCCTCAACGGCATTATCGGCGGCACCATCGCGCGCCAACGCAACTTCGACATCATTGGCTTCATTTTCCTGGCCCTGTTCTCCGCCACCGCCGGCGGCATGATCCGCGACATGCTGATCAGCGACGGCCCCGCCTACGCTATCTCTGACCCGCTTTATCTCATCCTCGCCTGCGTCGGCGCCCTGATTGCTTTCCTGACGGACCTCAAGGGTCGCGCCTGGGAGATTTTCAAAGTCCACGGCGACGCCGTCATTCTCGGCGCCTGGTCTGTCACCGGCTGTACCAAGGCCTTGGCCTATGGAATGCCATGGATCGCCTGCATCTTCATGGGCGTGCTCACCGCCGTGGGCGGCGGCATGGTCCGCGACGTCGCCTCCGGGCAGATTCCTTCCGTCTTCGGCGGCAACCCGCTCTACGCCGTCCCCGCCATCTTCGCTTCCGCCGCCATGGTTGTCTTCGCCGAGGCTGGATTTATCGGCCTCGGCATGATGATCGCTCCCATCCTGGGGACTGGTCTTGCGATTATGGCTTACTGGTTTGAATGGGTCCTGCCGCGCGGCATTAACTACGCGCCCGTCAACTACACCGCGGCGCAGATGGCATCCGCGGTCAAGCGCGCAGAAAAGCGCGGCTTCAAAATCGGCAGCAAAGAGCGGGCAGTAGAAAAGTCCGAGCCCACTGAATACAAGTCCAGCCGCGCCGGGCGCAATCTCCGCCACCTCAAACCCGGGGACTCACCTGCGAATTCCTCCGGCAAGGCCGCGCGTCGCTCCGCTAACAAAGCCAGCGAAGACGAAAACTAATTCAACCCTCGACTGGGCTGCAATGATGCAAGCTTCGTCGAGGGTCTTATTGCTTCCCCACCAGGACTCGAACCTAGAATGACGGTACCAAAAACCGTAGTGTTGCCGATTACACCATGGGGAATCATGGGCATGACGCTCATGTACGAAAAGTATCGTACCCGATTGCATGCTCGGAACTAAAATGCCCTCACCAATTCACAGTCGCCGGTGGGTGGGGTGGGGAGAATAGCTGGCGGGATAGTCCGAGACAGTTAAGAATCTTTATGCGCATTCGATAAGCTGTAGCCATGGTAAGACAGAGGATGACTGGCAAGCAGCGTCGCGAGCAGCTGATTTCCATTGGCCGTTCCGCATTCGCGGAGCAAGGTTTCGATGGAACCAGCGTGGAGGATATCGCTGCGCGCGCCAGTGTTTCCAAACCCGTCGTGTATGAACACTTCGGCGGCAAAGAGGGCCTGTACGCGGTGGTTGTGGACCGTGAGATGCAGGACCTGGAGCGCCGTATTACCGCCTCAATTTCGGAAGGTTCTTGGCGCGACCGTATTGAGCAGGCCGCGATGGCGCTGTTGACTTATGTCGAGGAAGAAACCGATGGTTTCATGATTTTGGTGCGCGATCCTAGCTCCAAGCAGGACCGCGCATTTTCAACGTTGCTCAACACTGCCGTCAGTCAGGTCTCCCACATCTTGGGTACTGCGTTTAAGCACCGTGGATTTGATGAGAACCTCGCCGTGCTTTATGCTCAGGCGCTCGTTGGAATGGTCTCCATGACGGCCCAGTGGTGGCTCGATGAACGCCAGCCCGCCAAAGAAGTTGTCGCCGCCCACGTGGTCAACCTCTGCTGGAACGGGCTCTCAGACTTGGAGACAGGTCCCCAGCTGGGCTCATCAAAGCTGGGGACACAGCTTGACGATGTCGCCGTTGAAGATGCCGTAGTTAATACTGAAAAACACACGGAAGAGTAGAAGATACAAGAATGGCTCCCACCCCTCCTATGCTCGCCGGGCTGCTCAAAGTAGCTGCATCTGACCCGAAGCTCAAAGGCCTAGTCAACAACGTTGGCCAGTCGCAGCTGCACATCACGGGCATTGACCAGGCGCGCCCCTGGGCTATCGGCGCGCTCGCGCACCACGCGCCAGTTCTTGTTGTGACTGCCACCGGCCGTGAGGCAGAAGACCTCACTGCGGAGCTGACCGCCATGATGGGGGATAAGGTGGGATTCTTCCCCGCGTGGGAGACCCTGCCGCACGAGCGGTTGAGTCCGGGCGCGGATATCATCGGCAAGCGTGCGCAAATCCTGCACCAGCTGCGAGAAGACCGCCTGCAAGTAGTAGTCACCGCGGCGCGCGGCTATTCGCAGCCGCTGCTCAAAGACGTGGTCGGCCGCGAACCCGTGGTGTTGCGCGAAGAGGGCGAATACGAGCTTGACGATGTCGTGCGCAACCTGGAATTCCGTGCCTATTCGCGCGTGGACATGGTGGCCAAGCGCGGTGAGTTCGCTGTGCGCGGCGGCATCATCGATATTTTCCCCACCACGCTGGACTACCCCGTGCGTGTGGAATTTTGGGGCGACGAAGTCACCGATATCCGCCAGTTCTCCATCGCTGACCAGCGCACTATCCCTGAAATTGAGGTCGGTTCAGTAGAAATCTTCCCCGCGCGCGAGCTGCCAATTACGGAAGCGATTGCAGCGCGCGCTGACACCCTCGCCGTGGAACATCCCGGCAACGCCGCCCTGGTTGAGCTGCTGAGCAAGGTTGGCCAGCGCATGCCGTCCGAAGGAATGGAAGCACTTTTGCCGGTGCTGTCTGATTCGAAGATGGTCACCTTGTCCGAATTCATGGGTGAAGGCACCCACGTGCTGCTGGTGGCGCCGGAGAAGATCCGCACCCGCATCGCGGACCTGGAATCCACCGACGCCGAATTCATGGCCGCTGGTTGGGAGGCTGCAGCCATGGGCGCCGATGGCCCACTGGCCACCAAGGGCCTTGACACTGAGGCATCGAGCTACCGCTCCTATGAATCCTTGGAGAAGACCTGCGAAAAAGCCGGTCTGCCGTTGTGGACCTTCGCGCCGACAGGCATGTTCATCGCGGATGAAGAAGACACCCTTCCGCTGGAGTTTGAGCCAGGCCCGACCCCGCGCGGTGACATCAAGGAAATTGATGCCATGATGGCGCAGCTGCTCGCGCACACCCAAGCCGGTGGCCGCGCAGCTTTCATCGCGCCAGCGCAGGGCGCTATTAAGCGCATGGTGGAACGCTTCGCGGAGAAGGGGATTCCGGCCAAGGTGGCAACGCCCGGCTGGCAGCCATCCCCAGGTGAAGTAACTCTTTACCAGGCGCTCAGCCACGCCGGCTTGGTGTTCCCAAAGGTGCGCAAGCACACTGACGCCGACGCGCTACCGCTAGTGGTGGTCACCGAGACCGACCTGACCGGCAACCGCGTTGGCGATATCGCCGGCGCCAAGCGCCGCCCCGCGAAGCGCCGCAACCGCGTCGATCCGCTAGCGCTTAAGCAGGGCGATTTCGTGGTGCACGAAACCCACGGTATCGGCAAGTTCCTCAAGATGGCTGAGCGCACCATCCAATCCGGTGATGAATCCTCCCGCCGTGAGTACATCGTGCTGGAATACGCGCCGTCGAGGCGCGGCCAGCCCGCTGACCAGCTGTGGGTCCCCATGGATTCCTTGGACATGCTGTCCAAATATACCGGCGGCGAGTCCCCACATCTGTCCAAGATGGGTGGCTCGGACTGGAAGAACACCAAGAAGAAGGCACGCGCCGCGGTGCGCGAAATTGCTGGCGAGCTGGTGGAACTCTACGCCAAGCGGCAAGCCTCCCCGGGACACCAGTTCCCGCCGGACACGCCGTGGCAGATGGAGATGGAAGACAACTTCCCATACGTCGAAACTGAAGACCAGATGCTGGCCATTGACGCCGTAAAGCACGACATGGAATCCCAGGTGCCGATGGACCGCGTGATCGTCGGTGATGTTGGCTATGGCAAAACCGAAGTCGCCGTGCGCGCCGCGTTCAAGGCTGTGCAGGACGGCAAGCAGGTAGCAGTGCTGGTGCCAACCACGCTGTTGGCTCAGCAGCACGATGACACTTTCGTGGAACGCATGGGCGGATTCCCCATTGAAATCCGCGTGCTGTCGCGCTTTACCTCCACCAAAGAGTCCAAAGAGATTATTAAGGAACTGGCATCGGGCACGGTTGACGTGGTCATCGGCACGCACCGCCTGCTGCAAACCGGTGTGCACTGGAAGAACCTGGGCCTCATCGTGGTGGATGAGGAGCAGCGTTTCGGCGTGGAGCACAAGGAGCACATCAAGGCGCTTAAGGCCTCCGTGGATGTGCTGACCATGTCGGCAACGCCGATTCCGCGCACCCTGGAAATGTCCATGGCCGGCATCCGCGAGATGTCCACCATCCTGACCCCGCCGGAAGACCGCCACCCGGTGCTGACCTATGTCGGCGCCTATGAGGACAAGCAGGTCGCGGCCGCAATCCGCCGTGAGCTGCTGCGCGACGGTCAGACCTTCTTCATTCACAACAAGGTTGCCGATATTGAAAAGAAGGCCCGCGAAATCCGCGATCTCGTGCCCGAAGCCCGCGTGGTGGTCGCGCACGGTCAAATGAATGAGGACCTGCTGGAAAAGACCGTGCAGGGTTTCTGGGACCGCGAATATGATGTGCTGGTGTGTACCACCATCGTGGAAACCGGCCTGGATATCTCGAATGCGAACACACTGATTGTGGAAAACGCGCACCACATGGGCCTCAGCCAGCTGCACCAGCTGCGCGGGCGCGTAGGCCGTTCCCGCGAACGCGGCTACGCCTACTTCCTCTACCCGAAGGGCGCGACGCTGACTGAGACCAGCTACGACCGCCTGGCCACCATCGCGCAGAACAATGACTTGGGCGCGGGCATGGCGGTGGCGATGAAGGACCTGGAAATGCGCGGCGCCGGCAACGTGCTGGGCGCGCAGCAGTCCGGCCACATCGCAGGAGTTGGCTTCGACCTTTATGTTCGCCTAGTCTCCGAAGCCGTGGACGCTTTCAAGGCCCTTGCTCGCGGCGAGGTCCCCAAGGCCACCGACAATGGGCCGAAGGAAATCCGCATCGACCTGCCGGTGGACGCGCACATTCCGGAGTCCTACATCAACTCCGAGCGCCTGCGCCTGGAGGTCTACCGCAAGCTTGCCGCCAGCCAGGACAACAAAGACCTGCGCCTCGCGGTCGAAGAGATGGAGGACCGCTACGGTCCGCTGCCGGAAGAAGTGTCGCGTCTGCTCGCCGTGTCTCGTCTGCGTCACCAGGCCCGCGCAGCCGGCATCACTGACATCACGGTGCAGGGCACGCGCATCAAGGTTCACCCGGTTGACCTGCCAGATTCCAAGCAAGTGCGTCTCAAGCGCCTGTTCCCGGGCTCCAACTACCGTGCCGCGGCGAAGGCTATCCAGTTGTCCTTCCCGAAGGCCGGCCGCAACGTGACCTCACCGAAGTTGCGCGATGTTGAGCTGTTGCAGTGGATGGCCGACTTCCTCACCGACATGTTCGATCTCACGTCGGTGGATGTCACCGGGGCCAAGAAACCCAGCACGGTCACGTCCAAGTCCGGAGCCAAGGGCGGCAAGAACATCATTTCCGTGAGCAACTAATTGGTTCACGGAGAAAAAGATATAGAATGCGGATCTATGACCGTAGTATTGCTTGATGAACGTTGGCCCACCATGATTCCGTTGGAATGGGTGGGCACGCTCTCCGGCCCGGTCGCCTTTAGCCCCGAGATTCCCGTCAAGGTGCGGTGGAATATCAATGCATTGCTTAACGATGCAAAAGGCGACGCAGGGGAAACCTACGTCGCCTTTGATGAAACCAACCCTGAGGTCATCGCCCGCAAGGATGCCGGCGCCCAGGTTCTGGCGGTTCCGTCCCGCAATGATGCCGTCTACCAGGCGCAGCTCGTGATGGAGCGTGCGAACACGTTGGGGGAGTGGGAGCGTAGCCACACCCACGAAAGCCTTCTGCCATACCTGAAAGAAGAGTCAGCAGAGTTCGCCGAAGCAGTCACCTCCGGCGCCGATGATGAAACCATCAAGGCAGAGCTTGCCGATGTCTTCCTACAAGTCCTTTTCCATGCCGAAATCGCCTCCCGCCGCGGGGCGTTCGGAATGGGGGAGGTGGCGCAGGCCTTCATCGACAAGCTGCGCTCGCGCGCACCCTACCTATTTGATGGCACGGTCTTCATCGTGGATATGGAAACCCAGGACCGACTGTGGCAGGAAGGCAAACGCGCCGAGCTTGCCCGCGCGAATAAACCCCTTTAGGTAGGTCTAACCCTTTAGGCTCAGCGAAAATGTTTAAGCCTTTGCGCCGGTGGCCTGGCTGGACATCTCAGAAATCTGTGGGCCAAAGTCGTTGAGCAAGGTGTTGAGCTGGCTGGAACCGAATGGGGTTTCAGGATCAGCCTTGACGATTCCACATTCCAGTGCGCGGTCAGCGAACTGCGCGGTGTAGCGAGTAACCGCCAGGGTGGTCAGATCAGTTGGGTTGGAGTTGGTTCCGGTGACCTGACGCAGGTTCTGCACCAGCTGGTTGCGGGTGGTCTCCTTGTTGTACACGCGGCCGTTGTTGGTGGCGTTGAGGCCATCAAGCACGCTGCGCACCGAAGAGCAGGATGCGTTCTCGATGACGCCGGAGGCGAGCTGGTCAGCGTCGCCAAACGAGATAGCCTGCGCGCCAGTCATGGCTGCGAAGCCGATGGTGCCAGCCAGGGCGGTGGATGCAAGAATACGACGGATTTTCATTTTTACCCCTAGGGTTTATGCAAGAAATGGTCATAAAGTTGATTGTGAGCTTATCCCAGCCTGTGAATCCTGTCTATCAAAGGGGCAAATTAATATTAGAGTGATTAATTTGCCCGAGAGGTATCTAAGGGATTGTTTTGCCCGGAAGAGGCAGAAAACGTTTGAGTGACATAACGAAACGCTGGGAGTGGCCTGGCATTCGGGCTTGGTTCAGAGTGGCATCATGGCCCCATTTTGGGGTTCTGTAGAATCCCCGGGGTGACTAACAAGAACCAACGACGCCTGGTGAAAGGGTGCGGCTGCAGCGCCGTGCTCGCCATCATCCTCGTTGGTGGCATTTTGATTTGGTTGGCTTCAGTTGTCTTTGATGGCCTGGGCTACCGCCCCTCCGTTCCAGGGCGCACTTTGCAACCAGTGCCAGAAGACGTGCCTCCCACCGCCCCAGCCGAAGTGGCTGAGATTGACGTCAACGCCGCGGGACGCACCGCCGACCGGCTGACGTATTGGGCGGAAGACTTAGCGAACCAAACTGACATTGATCCGCAGGCGCTGCGCGCTTATGGCAACGCGGAGCTCATCGCCAAGCAAGCGTGGCCGGAATGCAACCTGCGTTGGAACACTCTGGCCGGCATCGGCTGGGTTGAAACCCGTCACGGTACTTACAATGGCAACTTCTTCAAGCCTTCGCACCTGGACGAAAATGGATATGCAACCCCGCCGATTATTGGTATTCCGCTGGACGGCAGCAACAACACCGCCGAAATCCGCGACACCGACGGCGGTGAATTCGACAACGACACCGAATTCGACCGCGCCGTGGGGCCCATGCAATTCATTCCTGAATCCTGGGCACGCTACGGCCGCGACGCCGACGGCGACAATTACCCGAACCCGCAGCAAATCGACGACGCCGCCTTGTCCTCCGCAAACCTGCTGTGCTCCAACGGGCGTGACCTATCCACTGAGCAAGACTGGCTGGAAGCCATCTACGCCTACAACTATTCCCAGGACTATGTCTCCCGCGTAGCCAGCGCCGCTAACTCCTACGCCATCGGCCAACCGGCTAGCTCATAATACTTTGGAATTGTGAAATAAACCTCAAGTTTTACTGATGGCGCCGTCACATGCACGCGTCTGGAAGAATTGCACCGAGGTCTACCGCGTGAAACCGGTAGGCTGTAGCGTGCGTGACGGCAAGCTGCGCAACGCACAATAACAGCTAGTGGAACTAGGAGTGAATTCGGATATGGCCGATATTTTGCACGTATTTGCACGAGAGATCATGGACTCCCGTGGCAACCCAACGGTAGAAGCAGAAGTCTTTTTGGATGACGGCGCCCACGGCACCGCAGGTGTTCCTTCAGGCGCATCCACCGGCGTTCACGAGGCTCACGAGCTGCGTGATGGCGGGGACCGCTACAAGGGCAAGGGCGTGCTCAAGGCAGTTGAAAACGTCAACGAGGAAATCGCTGACGAGATCGTCGGCTTCGAAGCTGATGACCAGCGCCTCATCGACCAGGCAATGATCGCGCTCGACGGCACTGACAACAAGTCCCGCCTTGGCGCGAACGCCATCTTGGGCGTGTCCATCGCTGCTGCCAAGGCTGCCGCTCAGTCCGCTGGCCTGCCGCTGTACCGCTACATCGGCGGCCCAAACGCGCACATCCTGCCAGTTCCAATGATGAACATCGTCAACGGCGGCGCACACGCCGACTCCGGTGTGGACGTTCAGGAATTCATGATCGCCCCAATCGGCGCAGAAACTTTCTCCGAGGCACTGCAGGTTGGCGCTGAGGTCTACCACACCCTCAAGTCCGTTATTAAGGACAAGGGGCTGTCCACCGGTCTCGGTGATGAGGGCGGCTTCGCTCCTTCCGTCGACTCCACCAAGGCTGCGCTTGACCTTATCGTTGAAGCGGTAGAAAAGTCCGGCTACAAGCTGGGCGAGGATGTCGCTTTGGCTCTCGATGTTGCTTCCTCCGAGTTCTACAAGGATGGCAAGTACCACTTCGAGGGCGGCGAGCACACTGCTGAGGAGATGTCCAAGGTTTACGCTGAACTCATCGAGCAATACCCAATCGTTTCCATCGAGGACCCACTGGATGAGGACGACTGGGCTGGATACACCGCACTTATCGCCGAGGTCGGCGACAAGGTTCAGATCGTCGGCGACGACCTCTTCGCAACCAACCCTGAGCGCCTGCAGAAGGGCATCGACGAGAAGGCAGCAAACGCGCTTCTAGTGAAGGTTAACCAGATCGGCACCCTGTCCGAGACCTTCGACGCGGTTGACCTGGCGCACCGCAACGGTTTCCGCACCATGATGTCCCACCGCTCCGGCGAGACCGAGGACACCACCATCGCTGACCTCGCGGTGGCTTTGGGCTGTGGCCAAATCAAGACCGGTGCACCGGCTCGCTCCGAGCGCGTTGCCAAGTACAACCAGCTCATCCGCATTGAGCAAGAGCTTGACGATGCCGCCGTATACGCCGGCCGTTCCGCCTTCCCACGCTTCAACAAGTAAGGCGCTAAAAATAAGGAACTAAGCGCTTTTCAACGAAACGCTTTCTAAGAGCCCCGCTACGCTTTAACCCATCGCGTCTTGCTCACAGGGTTGAGCCAGCGGGGCTCTTCGCATCCTCAATTCCTCACTTCCGGGGGAGTGCGAGTTCTTGCGACCTGGCAATTCCATGGGGATTTCACTTCCGTCACGCGTGCCACGTGAGTTCGCGCTATTGCGGCGCTAGGATGTGAAATCTATGGCTAGCGAGAATCAGCAGAAACCCAAGAAGTCCCGGACCACCGTTCCCGTGGCTTCGCGCGCTGCCGACCGCAAAGCTGCTCAATCCTCCGCTCCCGCCGTCGCCGGCTCCGGTCGTTCCCGCAACCGGCTCGACCTGGTAGGCTTCGGCGTTCTCGTTCTAGTTGCCCTGCTCATTTTGGCCGTCATAGCGGTGCCGCTGCGCAACTACTACCAAGGCCGTACCGAGATTGCCCGCCTCAACGAGTCCATCATCGCGAAGCAGGATGAGAAGGAAACCCTTCTTTCGGAGATCGAGAAGTACGAGAGTGACGCCTACATCGAGCAAGAGGCACGTCGCCGCCTCGGCGTCATCGACGAAGGCGAAGTAGCCTTCCGCATCCTCGACCCAGAAATCACCTCCGGTGACAGCATGACCACCGACCAAGAGGCCGAGGCCGAGAGCCGCGACTGGTACGAGGTTCTCTGGGACTCCGTCGCCGAAGTGCCAGATCCTGAGGCTCCAATTCTCGGCGTTGACGATCCAGAGGCCGTCGAAGGTGAAAGCTCCGAGTCTTCCTCCACCGGCGCCCCAACCGAAGGCGGGTCCACCGGCGAGAACACCGACGGTGAAACACCAGCCGAGGGAGAATCCTCAGAGGGCGCTAACAGTGATGAGCCAGTCGGCAACGTTGTCGAGGAAGAGGAAGACGCTCCGGACCCAGTTGGCGAGATGCCGGTCGGCGAAGTCCCTTCCGGTCAGTAGCAGTTATTCGCATATCCGCTTATTCGCTCAGCCGCATCATCGTGGCCTCCGCCCAGGGGTTTGAGCCGTTCAAATTCTTAATAGCCGGAAAAACAAACACCTGTAGGCAGACCCACACACGCCTGCCTCACCTTTTAACTAGCTCTAATTTCTAGGACGCCTTCGGCATCGCACCCGGGTCCTGACCGATATCAAACAGCGTCCCGTTCATCCCAGAGGGCTGGGGTGGCGGCGGTCCGTCAGTTGGACGTTTCGCAGATCTCTCCTCGGCCCGCCGTCTGTAATGCGACGCCGCTGACTCGTCTGCCGTGGCCGACTCATTAAATCTGAATCCATCTTCACCCGGCATTCGTTTGCCCACCCTGCCGGTGCGCGGGTCACGCTCCGAATGGCCCATACCGTTGCGGAAGTCGTAGTTGTCGTTATTATCCACATGATGTCTTCTACACAGCAGCGTCAGGTTTCTAATGTCCGTTGCTCCGCCATGCTGCCAAGCCACCAAGTGGTGAACATCAGTTTCAGACATCGGCCTGTCACAACCCGGCCCTGAGCAACAGAACTCTGCGGCAAACAGTGCCAGTTTCTGTGCAAAGGAGGCGGTTCTCTTCGTTCTTCCCAGTGCCAGTGGTTGGAAACTCTCCGGGTCTAGAATCGCGAGGTAGTCGCTGACGCCCTCGGAGAGCCTGACCAAGTCCCAGACGCTGAGCTCGTGGCCAGTGTCTGTCATGAAGGTGGAGTTAGGGGAGAGGCTCTCCAACTCATCCAACGTTGCGGACAATACGATGGAGCCGAGCCCAGACTTTGGGTCCTTGCCTTCGACAAATTGTGAGCACACTTCCATCAGTTGGTCGTGGCGGCGCTGCCCGAAGGTTCGGTTGTCTTCTTCAGGAGGCAGCTGTGGACCGCCCGGGCGCTGAGCTGGAGCAAGCACCTTGGCCAACAATGCGGCCCCTAGGGAATCCGTGCGAACAGACACCCGCACGGAACCATCTTCATCTGGTTCGCTCATCCAGAAACTACGCTTACGCGTAGCAGCAAACGGGTCCTTCTTGCCATTCGGCATAGTTCCAGCCGCGTTTGCGTTGGTGACCTGCTTTCGCAGCCATTTGCGCAGGTCTTCAGGAGAGCGTCTCTTCGACTCCTCCATTGCCTTGGTGCGGAGTTCCTGAGGCCCCGGCTTGGCGTGCTTGTTCAGGTTGCGTAATTCTTGCTCAATGATTTTGGCGATCTCGGCGCTTGCAGCCTCTTCAGCCATTTTGCGGCGGCGCTCTTCCTGCGCTTGGCGCTCGCGTTCCGCTCGGCGCTGCGCCTCACGCTGGGCTTCTTCGTACTTGCGGCGAGCCTCTTCCTCGGCCGCTTCCTTCTTTCGTCGCGCTTCTTCCTCTGCAGCCTGACGCTCGCGCGCCTGCTCTTCCTCGCTCAAATCAGGGTCTGGTTCTGGAATTGGTTCTTGCTCAACTGGCTCGGGCTCGGGGACTGGCTCAGGATTGAGCTTTTCATAGAGATTCCGGCCGGCGGCAAGGCGTTGGTTGGCTTCTGCGCGGGAGAGTCCAAGGCAGTTGATGAGGTAATCGGTAGCACGGGATGAACCGACCAGGCGGCCGGCCTCATCACGCTCAGCCATGAACGCAAATGCGGCGTCGATGAAAGTCTTCCGGTTCAAAGACTCTTCAAGACGCTCGAAATCAGAGTAGATGCTGTGGAAGCTGATTTTATCGATGTTTATCATGGACAAACACAGTGCATCCACGCCGTCAATGATAGATTCAACTGCGGCTGTTATGTTCGAGCAAGATGTATTATCGTTCATGGCTAACCCCCTTTCCCTCCGATAGTGTTCTAAACTTCTTTCCTCAACAATAGCCCATATTTTCGACAACACAACCCCTGTTGTCGAACTGTTATTCGATTTTCTAAACCCTAGGTCAGGTGTGTATGAATGTGCACTAAGTGGCCCAAAGCGCTAGGTACTCCAGTCATATAGTTAGTCCGAAGAAGAACCACGTGGAATAATGTCGGCATGACCGTTTCTGACGCAGATCTATCCATCATTTCCGAGCAGCTAGGCCGCACCCCTCGTGGTGTCGTAGATATTGCCTACCGCACGCCAGACGGCCAGCCAGCCGTAATTAAGACGCTTCCTAAGCTGCCGGATGGAACTCCTTTTCCAACGCTGTACTACCTCACCGACCCACGTCTGACCGCAGAGGCTTCACGCCTTGAAGTCGCGCACGTGATGAAGTGGATGGAAGCACGTCTGGCTGAAGATGAAGAACTGCAGGCGGATTACCGGAACGCGCATGAGCACTTTCTCAAAGAGCGCAATGCGATGGAAGACCTGGGCACGGACTTTTCGGGCGGCGGAATGCCGGACCGTGTGAAGTGCCTGCATGTGCTCATTGCATATGGACTTGCAGAGGGCCCAGAGCACTTCCGCTTTGGCACAGAAGCGGTCGCAATGGCTGCTGATCATGGTAAGCTGCGCGGGTCAGCCATCCCGCAGGATTGGCCAACCGTTGAGGATCTGGGAATCGATCTGGACCAGTTTGATTTTTCTAACGCCTAAGGTGGGGAGCTAAATAGTATGACTCGTGTAGCAGCCGTTGATTGCGGCACTAACTCTATCCGCCTCCTTATTTCGGATGTTCGCCCAGGCGGCAAGGTGCGCGATGTGCACCGCTCTATGGAGATTGTTCGCCTCGGCCAGGGCGTGGATGCCCACGGTGAGTTCCAGCCGGAGGCGCTGGAGCGCACCCGCGTGGCTTTGGCTAAGTACGTTCAGCAGATGAAGTTTGAGGGTGTTACCCGCGTGCGCATGGTCGCTACCTCGGCGACCCGCGACGTGGGGAATGCAGAAGAGTTCTTCGAAATGACCGCTGAGCTGCTGGGAGAGATTCAGCCGGGTGCACGCGCCGAGGTCATCTCAGGCGAAGAGGAGGCTTTGCTTTCCTTCCAGGGTGCGGTCGAAGATTTGTCCAAGGACCGTAGCCCGTACTGCGTCATTGACCTGGGCGGAGGTTCCACGGAGTTCATCGTGGGCACTGCAGGGGGAGAGATCCTGGGCTCGCATTCTTCCCGCATGGGTTGTGTGCGGCTTACAGAGCGTATGATGCCCTCGGATCCGCCGAGCGAGACCGAGATTGAGATCGCATCAGATTACGTCGCAGAGCGTATGTCCGAGGTGGAGAAGATTGTTCCCATCAACGAGGCCACCACTTTCGTCGGTTGCGCAGGCACTTTCACCACACTGTCGGCATTGGCTCAAGGCTTGGAGCGCTACGACGCCGAGCTCATTCACGGCTCAGAGCTGCGTTTTGATGCCCTCCGTGTCCTCACCAAGCAGCTCATCGCCGAATCCGCAGAGGCACGCGCGCTGAATCCGGTCATTCACCCGGGCCGCGCGGATGTCATCGGTGGTGGATCGGTTGCCGTCGAAGGCATCATGCAGATGATTGAGCGCAACAGCTCCGCGCGCTCCTTCTATATCAGCGAAAAGGACATTCTCGATGGCATGACCGCTGGTATCGTCGCTGAGATGTACGCTTAGGCACCCTAAGTTTCCTTTTCACATAACCGTTTTATAAACTAAAGCAGTGCTTTTGGGCGCGCTCTTCCAGCGCTGCTTTGCACTCGCCCCCATAGCCCAATGGCAGAGGCAGTTGACTTAAAATCAATTCAGTCTGGGTTCGAGTCCCAGTGGGGGCACCAAAAGGCCAGGCAGGGATATTCCTTGCCTGGTTTTCGCATTGCTTGACGATGCTCCCCTTGGCGCACTCGGGATTTATTTAGCAACCACCCAGACTTCCGGGTTGTTGTCACATCATACTGTCGGGATCTTCGGGGATTTTCTGGGGCGACTCTTGAGAATTTTCCCGGAGTTTTTCGAGGTAGGTGCTTTATCTTCATTTCTATGAGTACACATCAACAGGCCTTTGAAGGCCGTCCCCTTGACCGACCGTTCGAAGATATTGAAGACCAGGGCCTTGCCTTTGACATCGGCACGCTGCTCTCGCGCCGACGCATGCTGGCGGGCATTGGAATTGGTGCGGGAAGCGCCGCATTGGTGGCGTGTGGAGTGAAGCGTGAGGGAGCATCGGCAAGCGCATCGAGCTCTGCCGCCGCGACCACCACCAGCGCTGCGGCGCCCAACGACCTCTCCGGCCAAGTGCTGGAAGAAATGAACTCTGAAACCGCCGGGCCTTATCCGGGGGATGGATCGAATGGCCCCGACGTCTTGGATGAGTCCGGAGTGGAGCGCCGCGACCTCACCACCAGTGTCGACGGCAACGGCTCCGTGTCTGGTGTTCCCATGACCTTGACCATGAACCTTGTGGACATCAACAATGACAACCAACCGCTGTCGAAGGCGGCTGTCTACGTCTGGCACTGCGACGCCGAAGGACGCTACTCGATGTACTCCGACGGCGTCACCGACCAAACCTGGCTGCGCGGCGTGCAGGTAACCGACGCCAACGGCCAAGTAACCTTCGACTCCATCATCCCGGGCTGCTACACCGGCCGCTGGCCGCACATCCATTTTGAAGTGTTCACCAGCATCGACGACATCACCGACGCAACCAACGCGGTGCTGACCTCGCAGATTGTGGTTCCCGAAGACACCGTGACCGAACCGTACAAGCTGTCTGAGTATGACGGCTCGGTGAATAACCTCAGCCAAATCACCCTGGACACCGACAACGTCTTTTCTGACGGCTGGGAGCAGCAAACCCCAGACGTAGTGGGCAATGCGACCGACGGCTTTTCCTTGGCCATTACTGTGCCTGTCGATCTAACGACCCAGAGCGAAGCATCCAGCATGGGTGGCGGCATGGGCGGTGGGGAAATGTCTGGGGGCATGCCCGGTGGAAATCCACCGCAGGGTGGCATGGCCCCGCCATCACAATAAGGCCATCAAATTAAGCCATAAGTTGTCGCAATAAATTTTGGTGACGTGGGAACTAACCGGAAGCTGTGTTCGTTGAACCAAGTGAACAAAGAAGAAGAAAAGTTTCTAGAAAGGATCGGGATTCCAGTGCGCTCGAGCAACCCGGTAATGAACTCGCTGTCTAATAGCAGCTCGCCTTATCAGTCCGATTATGGCCATGCACAGACCAGCACCGCTGATTACTCAGGTGAGCAGGCTAAGGCAACCCGACCAATGACCGTTGATGACGTTGTCACCAAAACCGGCATTACCTTGGCTATCATTATTGCCTTCGCAGTAGCCAACTTCGGCGTCGCCGTTTTCATTAACCCAGGCGCTGCGATGATTTTGACCGTGGTTGGCGGTATCGGTGGTTTCATCACCGTTCTGGTCGCCGCCTTCGCTAAAAAGTGGGGCTCTGCCACCGTCACCCTTATCTACGCAGCTCTTGAAGGCCTATTTGTGGGCGGCTTCTCGCTACTTCTCTCTGGCTTCCTCGTGGGCAATGCTAATGCAGGTGCGCTCATTGGCCAGGCAATCCTGGGCACCGTCGGCGTATTCCTAGGCATGCTGTTCGTCTACAAGACCGGCGCAGTCAAGGTCACCCCACGTTTCAACAAGATTCTCACCGGCGCTATCTTCGGTGTAGTTGTGCTGGCTCTGGGTAACTTCGTACTAGCAATCTTCACCGGCAACAGTCCATTGCGTGACGGCGGCATGCTGGCAATCATCTTCTCCCTGGTATGTATCGTTCTGGCGGCACTGTCCTTCATGACCGATTTCGATGCAGCGGACAACATGATTCGCCGCGGCGCTCCTTCCAACTACGCTTGGGGCGTTGCCCTGGGCTTGGCTGTTACCTTGGTCTGGCTCTACACGGAGATTCTGCGCCTGCTTAGCTACTTCCAGCAGCGCTAGAACTCTTCTTTAAACCCGTTACACCACTCGCTGCACCTTTTGAAGTTGCAGTGTTCCGCCCGCAGGACTTGCTTTAAGCGTCCTGCGGGCGATGTTTTGTGTAGAGTAAGTCGAGCACTCTAGATGTATCGGTTTTAGCCTGAGGCCCAATGTAACGCGGCACAATAGGCGAGGTTTGAAGACCGAACTGGGGCTTAATCTCAGCCAGATCTCCCGCATTCGGGGGAGACTACGGGGGTAGAAAATAAAACTCTCAGCATTTTGAAAGTTCCAAAATCTTAAGATGGATTGTAGTCATATCCGCTGGTAAGCCGTTCGGCTGTAGAACATCTTAAACACAATCGGTAACTATTTCGATGTGATATAGATTGTATGGCAGAAAATATTGATACAAAGGCAGACAAATCAAGACGTTTAGGGCATTCTGTACTTAGGACTACTGGTGTACGTTGCCAGCTCTCAGTGGAGCTCGTTTCCACTTGTAGTTGGAACGCCTTGGTGTGAAGCTGGGGGATTCATTGCAAGGGGCATCTGTTGTCCGGTACAAGTTAATACGGTTGAGCGAGAAATGGTTCTAAACCTCGTGCGGTCAAAAGGTTATCGGCAGTACTTTTTGGCCATCTAGCGCGGGGTTGCTCAGTAGGGCGCAGAGCCGGCAACTTTCACCGATTTTTAAATGATGGTGATTCAGGGGTTGTCGGTATTCTGCCCAAGCACTGGGTACGCGTTCGGGGGATAGTGTTGGAACTTTAGCTGGCACACCCGAGGAAGGCAGACCGAGGGTTAGGAAGCGCAAGCTTCGACGCCGGCCTTTCTCGCTCACCGTATTGACGTACCAAAACTTTCACAGCTGCATTGGCTGTTCACGAAGGCGATGCACAAAGCCTATACACAAAGAGCACCCTCCACGTGAGGCCGCAACAGAATTGCTGCGGCCGTGGAGGGTGCTTACGCGCTGTATAAAGGCGCGCGTTGCCTTAAGGCGCTACGGTCTCACCGTCAACCTCAATCAGGGTGAAAGCAAGGCCATTTTCAGTCTGAGTTGGTTCAGACAGGTTGATGGTTACTTCATCCTCACCGCGGGTGCCGGTGCCCTCAGCACCCTCAGCATCCCAGGAATCCCAAGTGATTTCGGTGACGACGTCGGCGTTAGTGGTGCAGTCCAGGCTGACCTCGGTTGGCTCAGTTACTGGCGCAGCAACGCAGTCGATGAACTGTACTTCTGCACCGGCAGCAGCTTCATCGGTAGCTGCTGGCTCTTCGGCAGCACCGGCCTCTGCAGATGGCTCCTTAGTTGCAGACTCAGAAGCTGCAGGAGTGTTCTGGTTTTCAAAGGTGGAAGCGTTGTCAATCTTCACATCAGAGTCAACCTGGCTTGGTGGGTGGCAAGCAGCGAGTGCGAACGCCGCAGCAGCGGTGACGCCCAGGGCGGAGATACGGGAAAACTTCTTCATGGGAATCTTTCTAAAAGTAAAGGATGAAGCTAGAAGGGGAGAGCTAAATCTTAAGACTTACGTGGGGTAGCAGCCTTTGCGGAGTCATATGGATCCGCAGAGATGACGGTGACGGTCAGAACCTTGCCGTTTGGCGCAGCGTACTCACGGGTCTCACCTTCATGTGCGCCCAAGATGGCCGCACCAAGTGGGGACTGCTCGGAGTAGGTCTCCAGGTCCTTGTTATCGGATGCCGCAGCGCGGGTACCGATGAGGAAGGTTTCCTTATCGTCTTCGTCACCGTTGTAGTACACGTGGACTACGGAACCGATGGCAGCAACGCCCTCCTGGATGCCCTCACGCTCGGTGGTGGCGTTAGCGAGAACCTCAGAGATCTGCTTGATGCGGGCCTCTTCCTGGTCCTGCATCTCACGCGCAGCGTCGTAGCCCGCGTTCTCCTTCAGGTCGCCCTCTTCGCGGCGCTCGTTGATTTCCGCAGCAACCTCTGGGCGACGGTCAATGAGCATCTGCAGCTCAGCTTCAAGCTTCGCCTTAGTTTCCGGAGTGATGTATTGCTTCTGTTCTGCCATACTTTTGACCTTCCTAATTACTTACCTTGTTTTAAACCTAGAGTTTTGCTTTTAAAATTTTAGCCGGGGAGATTACCTGGGAAAAGCGCACTGCATCACCGCGGTAAAGAAGAGGCAAAGAAATAGCCGACCCCAAATTAAAGACCCAGGGCCGAGCTGCAAACTCAAGGTTATTACTGGGCACAAATACTAGCACAACCGCATGCCCAATAACCCTCTGACCTAGTGCAGCAAAAGACCTAGTGCAGCAACAAAGCCAGGTTACTCATAAATGGTGTGCTCGGTATCCATGTATGGAGGGATGGTGCTGGAACAACCGTAGGCATCGCCAGCAACTGCGGGAGCGGTGGTGGGAATCTCCACGAAGGCACGAATGGTTTCACGGCCATCAGGGGCTAGAGCGAACTCGCGGCGGCCAACCTCGGCCTTGGAGTAGTCATATGCTTGGACGATGCAATACGCAGCCTCTTCTGGACGGTTGCGGGTGACATCCACCCATACGCCCAGGGTGTCTTCATCGATTTCTTCGTGGGAGACGTAGCTGATTTGCGCGTTAACATCGTCGCGGCTTTGCAGGTACTGGAAGCCAAAGAAAATGCCGACGACAATGATGGCCACGAAGACCGCAGCGACGGCCTTGCTGGTGAGATCGCCGGCGCGAGTTCGACCGTGGTCAACTCGTTCGGAATAACTTGCGCCCCGTGTGCGTTGTGATGCTTGGGTATTTTGATTGGGCCGACGTCCAGCAGTGCTCATAATGAGCTAGTTTAGCGTGCTTTAAGGAAATGCCGAATCATGACCTAAGATAGGCAGTTAGTTAAAGAGTCGAGTGAATATAAGGGATTGATGAACGCTGTGAGTACCGGGCGCATTTTGGCCATTCACGCACATCCGGATGATGAATCTTCAAAGGGTGCGGCGACTACGGCGAAGTATGCCGCCGAAGGCCATGAAGTTCTCGTTCTGACCTGCACCGGCGGAGAACGCGGCGACATCATTAATCCAGCAATGGATAAGCCTGGCGTGAAAGAGAACATGACCAGCATTCGCCACGAAGAAATGGCGGAAGCTGCGCGCGCTTTGGGTGTTTCTCACAAGTGGCTGGGCTATATTGACTCCGGTTTACCCCAGGAGTTGGCCAAGCAGAATAGGGCGAAAGACGCTGATGTCGTGCGCTCTTTCGTGCCGGATGATTGCTTTGCGCAGGCTTCTGATGAAGAAGTCGCTGACGAATTCATCCGCGTTATCCGCGATTTCAAGCCACACGCGATCATCACCTATGACGAAAACGGTGGCTACCCGCACCCCGATCACCTCATGGTGCACCGCGCGTCCATGATCGCGTGGGAGAAGGCTGGAGATGAAAGCTACAAGCCGGAGCTCGGTGAAGCATGGGAGCCGCTGAAGCTGTATTACTCCCACGGTTTCGTGTTCCAGCGCATGGAGCTTTTTCACAATGATTTGATTGAGCAGGGCAAGACCAGCCCTTATACCCCAATGATGTCGCGCTGGGATGCGTCTTTCGGCGACATTATGTCGCGGGTAACCACGCAGATTGAGTGCGCGGATTACTTCCAAAACCGCGAAGATGCACTGCGCGCGCACGCCACCCAAATTGACCCGGCGGGTGCGTTTCTTGCCACTTCGGTGGCAACGCAGGCGCGTTTGTGGCCGACAGAAGAATTCGAGTTAGCGCAGACGCGCGTGGCTACGGAATTGCCGGAAACCGATATGCTGGCAGGCATACCTGGGATTGAAAAATCGCTCGGAGAGGCGAATAAATAATGAGTTTTGTATCCAGTGCTGCGCTTAACAATGTGACGTTGGCAATGCACAATATTTCCACCGACGTGCTTTTACTTGCGCAGGGTAGCCAGAATGGGCCGGTTGGTCCGGAGTTTGGCAAGGCATCACCAATCGGCATGTTGATTATCATTCTGATGCTCATCGCAGTGCTGATGGCCGGGTGGTTCTTCCACCGCCGCTACTCACGTTTCCGCCGTCGCGCCATGTTCGCGCAGGAAAATGGCATCGATCCTTTTGACCAAGAAGCGGTGGATTCGGCGTTGAAAGAAGCCGGTCTCTACGACCATCGCAAGAAGTCGAAGTTCTAGCAGCAGCTTTTCTATGCCACCCCGCGCAACCCTTTAACCTGCAAATTCAGGGGGAAGTGGCGTGGGGGCTAAGAAAGTGTGTTAGAGTCTGCGTCATGTTCGTTAAGCGATTTTATTATGACAAGGCTCCGGGTCCTTCCGGCGTCTTGTTGCTGTCTGCTTAAGAAATTTCAAAGCACACACTAACGAACGCCAACGCACTTAACACCCCGGAGCCTAGCAGCCCTCAAATGAGGAGCTGCTTTTTTGTTTGCCTCGGGGTAGGCGTACAACGCGCAAGCGGCGCACAACTTCCTCGCAGGCAGACACATTCCCATTGAATAAGAAGGAAGTTAATTTTCATGTCTCGTCCCGTATCGCTCACCGCGCCAGCATCGACCTCCAACCGCCGCGTTAAGGCATTCCACCAACTGCCGAGCCCAGCGGAGTTGCAAGCGGAGTCGCCGCTGAGTGAGAAACAAGCAGCGAAGGTGGAACAGGACCGCCAGGAAATCGCGGATATCTTCGCCGGTGAAGACGATCGCCTCGTCGTAGTTGTCGGACCGTGCTCCATCCACGATCCAGTCGCTGCCCTTGATTACGCCAACCGTTTGTCCCCACTGGCACGCGCACTCGAGGAAGACCTGAAGGTTGTTATGCGCGTGTACTTTGAAAAGCCACGCACCACCGTGGGCTGGAAGGGACTTATCAATGACCCGCACTTGGATCAGTCCTTCGACATTCCCTCCGGTCTGCGCACCGCACGCAAGGTGCTCACTGACATTGTGAACTTAGACCTGCCAGCTGCGTGCGAGTTCCTCGAGCCAAACAGCCCGCAGTACTACGCTGATGCCGTGGCATGGGGCGCGATTGGTGCTCGCACCACCGAATCCCAGGTGCATCGACAGCTTGCTTCTGGCATGTCCATGCCGATTGGTTTCAAAAACGGCACCGACGGCAACGTTGACGTTGCGATCCACGCGGCATCCTCCGCTGCCTCCCCGCACTTCTTCTTCGGTACTTCTGATGACGGCCATCCATCGGTTGTAGAAACCGCTGGAAACCAGCACTGCCACATCATCCTGCGCGGTGGCTCCCAAGGCCCGAACTGGGACGCAGAATCCGTAGCCCAAGCCACCGCCAAGCTCGGCGACAATGCGCGGCTGATGATTGATGCTTCCCATGCCAACTCCGGCAAAGATCATTTGCGCCAAGTCGAGGTTACCCGGGGCATCGTCAAGCAAATTGCGAACGGCAATGAGCACATTGCCGGCATCATGATGGAATCCTTCCTTGAGGGCGGCGCGCAATCCCTGGATGCGAAAGGCAAAGATGGCTTGACCTACGGCCAGTCCATCACCGATGCCTGCATGGATATTGATGACACCGTGGATTTGTTGGCTGAGTTGGCCTCTGCCGTTCGCGCCCGCCGTCAGGCACGCTAGACTACAAAGTGTGAAACTTCTCCCCGCACTGCTGTACCCAGCCTACGAAGCCCGCCTCACATCCGAGCTCAAAGGTAAGCCGCAGCCGAAGCATATCGCGATCATGGCTGACGGCAACCGCCGCTGGGCACGTGAGGCGGGGTTTGAAGACATCACCCACGGGCACCGCCAAGGCGCCAAGAAGATCAGCGAAATGATCTCCTGGTGCGGGGACACCGAAGTTGAAGTAGTAACCATCTACCTGCTGTCGACGGAGAACCTGAAGCGCTCTGAAAACGAAGTTAGCCTGCTTTTCGACATCATCACTGAGGTTGTTGACCACCTCAGCCACGGCGATTTGAACTGCCAAGTCCGCCTGGTGGGCCACCTGAACCTGTTGCCTGATGAGGTAACCAACAAGATGTGCGCGGCTGCGGCCGATACCCAGGACAACGACGGCGTGATTGTGAACATCGCTGTCGGCTACGGCGGGCGCCAAGAAATTGTTGATGCCGTCCAGGCCCTGCTGAAACAAGAAGTAGAAGAAGGCGCAACGGCCGAGGAACTGGTGGACCACATCACCGTGGAATCCATTTCCAAGCACCTGTACACCAAAGGCCTTCCGGACCCAGACCTGGTCATCCGCACTTCCGGTGAGCAGCGTCTGTCCGGCTTCCTGTTGTGGCAAGCGGCCTATTCTGAAATCTGGTTCACGGACACTTACTGGCCGGCGTTTCGCAAGATCGATTTCCTGCGTGCACTGCGCGACTATTCCAACCGTTCCCGCCGCTTTGGTAAATAGGAGCACTTTAAATGGTTCAGGTTCTGTATCAATCCCACTACGGCTCGAGCAAGCAGTACGCAGACGCTTTTGCGCAGCTTTTCGATGCCACCGCGAGCACCTGGGATGACATGCGTGCACTGCGACCCGAACTCGCAGCCGAACAAGGGCCAGTTGTGGTCTTTTCCTATATCCACGGCCCGCGTGTACCTGGTATTGAGGCCGCCATCGCCGCATGGAAAGCTGGACGTCCTGCTGCTTTGTGCGTGGTGGGGATGACTTTGGTGGAAAAGGCCCGCAAAGACGATGCCCTAGTCAACCAAGTCGGGGAAGACATTACGCGCTTTTACCTGCCCGGCCGGTTGAACTACTCGGAGCTGGACACCGCGCACGCAACCGTGATGAAAGGCATCATCCAAGCCGTTAAACTCAAGCCGCGCTCCCTGCGCAGCGAAAATGACCAAGCAATGATTGATGCCTATAAGCACGACATCGACCGTGTGGACCTGGCGGAGCTTGACCCAGTGATTGCCTGGGCACAGGACAACGCTTAAATCCTGCGCGCCTAAATCTTGCGCATTCGAACTTTCTCCACGGTGTGGTCTTCGCCTTTGCGCAGCACCAAAGAAGCACGCACGCGGGTGGGTAGAATATTTTCCACCAGGTTGGGCAAGTTAATGGACTGCCAAATCTCACGCGCCTGATTGTATGCCTGCTCATCATTCATGTTCGCGTAAGCAGCGAAGTGCGCTCCCGGCTCGCGGAATGCCGTGTGGCGCAGGTTGAGGAAGCGGGTGATGTACCAATTTTCAATGGTTTCAATGCGCGCGTCCACGTAGACGGAGAAGTCGAACAGATCAGAAATCATCAACGTCGGGCCGGTTTGCAAAACGTTCAGGCCCTCCAGAATCAGAATGTCTGGCTGGTGCACCGTCTGGAATTCATTCGGAACAATGTCATAGGAAACGTGCGAATACATCGGTGCCCGCACGACTTCTTTGCCGGACTTCACGTCCGTGACAAAGCGCATCAGGGCGCGGCGGTCATAAGACTCCGGGAAACCTTTACGCGGCATCAACCCACGTTCTTGCAGGATACGAGTGGGGTAGAGGAAACCATCCGTGGTGACCAGGTCCACCTTCGGGTGCGTGTCCCAGCGTTCTAGCAGCACCTGGAGCAAACGCGCGGTCGTAGATTTACCGACAGCGACCGAACCCGCAACGCCAATCACAAAAGGCACATGACTTGGGGGATTGCCCAAGAACTGCCCGGTTGCTTCCGTCAAAGCTTGCCGTGCAGCAACCTGCATATGGATGAGACGGGACAGCGGAAGATAGACATCTGCGACCTCTTCGAGGTTGATGTTCTCACCAAGGCCAGCCAGCTTTTTAACTTCTTCTTCCGTCAACACCTGAGGCATGGATTTACGCAGTCCACGCCAGGTATCGCGGTCGAAATCGAGGTAGGGGCTCAAATCGGGGTTCCGCGCCATGTGCTCCATTGTGTCACTACTTATAGACCGCGATGAAATTCACCATGGCCTTTGACACAGCCATGTGTATTTTAAGGGGTGAAAGTACCCGCATCTTAGGCAACCTTGGCTATCATGTGGTGTGTATTGCTTCATCCCCACTTCGACGAAGGGAATTTACGTCTCATATGACTTCTCAGAATTCTTCCGATGCGCGTTACCAGGAAATGCGCGACCTTGACCCAGAGGTTTTCGCAGCCATCGGCGGCGAGATTGCTCGTCAGCGCGACACTCTGGAAATGATTGCTTCGGAGAACTTTGTTCCTCGCGCGGTCTTGCAGGCTCAGGGTTCGGTACTGACCAACAAGTACGCTGAGGGCTACCCTGGCCGCCGCTACTACGGTGGCTGCGAGCACGTCGATATTGTTGAGGATCTGGCACGCGACCGTGCAAAGTCCCTGTTCGGTGCAGAATTCGCTAACGTTCAGCCGCACTCCGGTGCGCAGGCTAATGCAGCGGTTCTGGCGTCACTGATCAACCCAGGCGACAAGATTCTGGGCCTGTCTTTGGCACACGGCGGTCACCTGACCCACGGCATGAAGCTGAACTTCTCCGGCAAACTGTACGAAGTAGCTGCCTACGAAGTTGATGAGCAGACCAACCGCATTGACATGGACAAGCTGCGTGAGCAGGCTATTGCTGAAAAGCCACAGGTCATCATCGCTGGCTGGTCCGCATACCCACGCACCCTGGATTTTGAAGCATACCGTTCCATCGCGGATGAGGTTGGCGCCTACCTGTGGACCGACATGGCTCACTTCGCTGGTCTGGTTGCAGCTGAGCTGTACCCGACCCCAGTTCCACACTCTGACGTTGTCTCCACCACCGTTCACAAGACCCTGGGCGGCCCACGCTCCGGCATGATTTTGGCGAAGCAGGACTACGCCAAGAAGCTGAACTCTGCAGTCTTCCCGGGCCAGCAGGGTGGTCCTTTGATGCACGTTGTTGCTGCGAAGGCTATCTCCATGAAGATTGCTGCTTCTGCAGAATTCCGTGAGCGTCAGGAACGCACCCTGGAAGGTGCAAAGATTCTGGCTGAGCGTCTTGTTGCCCCAGAAGCTAAGGCAGCTGGCATTGATGTGCTGACCGGTGGCACCGACGTGCACCTGGTTCTGGTTGACCTGCGCAACTCTGAGATGGACGGCCAGCAGGCAGAGGACCTCCTGCACGAGGTTGGCATCACCGTGAACCGTAACGCGGTTCCAAATGACCCACGTCCACCGATGGTTACCTCCGGCTTGCGCATTGGTACCGCAGCACTGGCAACCCGCGGCCTGGATGCAGCAGCATTCGCCGAGGTTGCAGACATCATTGCTTCGGCTCTTATCGATGGCAAGAATGCCGACACCCAGGCACTTCGCGCACGCGTGGACAAGCTCGCTGAGCAGTTCCCACTGTACGAAGGTCTGGAAGACTGGAAGCTGGTCTAAGCCCTTCTAAAAAGAGCTAACCAAGCACCACAAAGCAAGTGGGCGGGTCCTGGGGAAAATCCAGAACCCGCCCACTTTCGCTATTCGCTAAAGAGAACTACGAAGTTCTACTTAGCATCCTCTTCAGGTGCGTCCGCAGACTCAGATTCAGCCTCAGCGTCAGCTGGGGTTGCCTCGCCGACTGCAGCTTCGCCCTCTGCCAAAGATTCTTCGATGGCGTCCACGAAGTCCTTGTTTTCTGGCAGCTTCGAGGTATCAACCTCGCCGCTGGCAGCAGCGGATTCGACGTCGCCCTCAGAGCCTTCAGCACTCTCAGCACGGGAGTCGGCGTGAGCGGTGCGTGCCGCGCGCAGCCAATCCGGCTGGTTCTCAAGCAGCTCCTTGACTTCAGCAGCATTGAGCGGCTTGTCCATGTCGTTCTTCTTCAAGGCAGTTACAGAAATGCCAAGCTTCTGCGCAACAATCGGACGTGGGTAAGGGCCGGTGCGGCGCAGCTCAGCGAGCCACTCCGGCGGGTTCGTGTGCAGGTCGCGCAGCTCAGCGTGCGTAATCGCCCCGTCTTGGAACTCCTGGGGCGCTGCCGGCAGGTAAATGCCCAGCTTCTTCGCCGCGGTCTGCGGGCGCATGGCGGTACCAGATGGTTGCATATTATTGTCAGTCACGTTTCCTACGGTAGCACCAAGTTCGACCGTGGGAAACATACCCGATTAAGCTAGCTGCCATGTTGCGATTGACGTTTGCTACCGGCACCGAACCAGGAAAGTGGTTCGCGCGTTTCCGCCGCGCCACAGCACACGGGGTTTTGGAGACCCTCGACGCCGATGACACAATCGCTGTGCTCTTGGCTGGCGGCGCCGATGTGGCTCTGGCCAGGCTGCCTTTAGGGGGCGTCGACAAGCGTCTGAGCGAAGACACTGTCCATATCGTGCGCCTATACGCCGAAGAACGCGGCATTGCGGTGCCGAAAGACTCCGTCTTCGCGGAGATGAAAGAGACCGTTGACCCGCGCGATGTCGCCGATGAGCACGTTAATTACCGCATTGCTGACGATGCCTCCTTGGACATCGACGCCATCCGCGAGGGCCTGCAGGTAGTTGCCGCGAACGTCGGCATTGTCATTGCGCCGCGTCCTTTGCTGAAGGTTCTGTCCAAAAAGCAAGTGGTTCCGCTGGGCTTAAAAGACCCGTCCGTGCCGCAGACCGAAATCGCGCTGGTGTGGCTCAAGGACAATGATTCTGAAGCCATCCAGGACTTCGTCGGCATTGCCAAGGGCCGAACCCTGAACTCCTCGCGGCATGAAGTGCCGAAAAAGACCGCGCGCGAGAAAGCGAAGGCAAAGCAAGCCCGCCGAAGCGAGGCAACCGGCGGGGCGAAGACGGGTAATACGCCTAAGAAATCTTCTGCGCGGGGCTCTCACCAGCGCAGAGGACGCCGCGGCTAGTTCGGGGCAACGATTTACCCAGAGTTCATCTTTCAACCGTGTAATTTTAATCTCACTTGCTTATGGTGGGCACTAACCGGAGAAGCTCAGGGACCTACAGAAAGGGATTTTGAGAACCTAGGTTCTACGAGCGGAGGTATTTGCCGTAACCGCCAAGCGACAAGGGAGAACCCTGCAGGCATGTTTGATTCAAACGTCACAACCTGTTCACCGCACAGCCCAGCGCAAGACGCACATTCATTTGATGCAGTCGCACACCTGGAATCCAAGCCGAAGACCAAAACTTATGTTCTTGACACTTCCGTATTGCTCTCTGACCCGTGGGCGTTGAAGAAGTTCGCAGAACACGATGTGGTTTTGCCGGTCGTGGTTATTTCAGAGCTGGAAGGAAAACGTCATCACCCGGAGCTTGGTTGGTTCGCCCGCCAAGCTCTTCGTCATTTAGAGGGCCTGCGCGCGCAGCACGGTCATCTGGACCAGCCAGTGCCCGCGAATGAGCACGGCGGCACGCTGCACGTGGAGCTTAACCACCAGGATCAGTCTTTGTTGCCGCTGGCGTTTCGCGGAACCGAAGGCGACCACCGCATCCTCGCGTGTGCGCTGAACCTGGCTCATGAGGGCCACGACACCGTGCTGGTGACCAAGGACGTGCCGCTGCGCGTCAAAGCTGGTGCTGTTGGTTTGGAAGCGGATGAATACCACGCGCAGGACGTCGTGCTCACGGGCTACACGGGCATGGCGAACGTGCACGTGGCGCCGGAAGTCATCAATGATTTGTTTAGCGATGGGGAAGTCGTTATCGATGATGTACTGACCGATGAAGGCACCCCCGCCGGCAACTTGCCTGTGCACTGTGGCGTGACTTTGCAGGCGAACCAGCAGTCCGCGTTGGGCCGCGTGCTTGCCGATGGTTCCATCAAGCTAGTCCGCGGCGACATCAACGCCTTCGGGCTGCAGGGCCGTTCGGCTGAGCAGCGCATTGCTCTCGATGTCCTATCGGATCCTTCGGTGGGCATTGTCTCCATCGGTGGCCGCGCCGGTACTGGTAAATCCGCCATGGCGCTGTGCGCCGGACTCGAGGCAGTCCTGGAGCGTCAAGAACACCGCAAGATTGTGGTCTTTCGCCCGATGTACGCCGTCGGTGGGCAGTCCTTGGGCTACCTGCCGGGCTCCGAATCCGAGAAGATGAACCCCTGGGCACAGGCAGTCTACGATACCCTCGAAGGTCTGGTTTCTGACAACGTCATCGAAGAAATCCACGACCGTGGCCTGCTGGAGGTTCTACCCCTGACGCACATCCGTGGTCGCTCGCTGCATGACAGCTTCGTCATCGTGGATGAAGCGCAGTCTTTGGAGCGCAACGTGCTGCTCACTGTGCTCTCGCGCCTGGGGCGCGGCTCCCGCGTTGTGTTGACGCATGACGTCGCGCAGCGCGATAACCTGCGGGTTGGCAGGCACGATGGGGTGCAGGCGGTTATCGAAAAGCTGAAAGGCCACAGCTTGTTTGCGCACATCACCTTGCAGCGCTCCGAGCGTTCCCAGATTGCCCAATTAGTCACAAATTTGCTTGAATGTGACAACTAGCGGGGAGGTGCTACCTGTGAAATTAATCGAAAAGAAAGGCCATAGATGGCATGATCAACCTACCCTGCGGATAATGAAAGGATGACCAAGCGAAGCTTTGCGATCCGCCCTTTCCGCGCGGAGGATTACCCGCAAGTACAAGACATCTACGAGCAGGGACTCATCACGGGTAATGCGTCCTATGAGCACCGCCCCCTAACGCTTGATGAGTTCAACGACGGCAAGATTTTGGACACCGTGTACGTCGCGGTGGAAGAAAATGACGATTCTAAAGTTATCGGCTGGGTTTCCGGTGCTCACATCTCACAGCGCGAGGTGCTGGCCGGCGTTGTAGAGGATTCCATCTACATCGACCCACAGGCCCAGGGTCGTGGCATTGCCGGTGGCTTGCTGGACAAGTTCATTGAGGTGTGCCAAGAAAAGGGCATGTGGGCAATTCACTCGTGGATTTTCCCGGAGAATGACGGTTCAGCCAAGCTGCACGCTTCCCGCGGCTTTGAAAAGGTCGGCACATACAAGCACCTGGCCAAGATGACCTACGGTGAGCGCGCCGGCGAATGGCGCGACACCGATGTCTACCAGAAGCTTTTGCCAAAGCCAGAGAAAGTTGCCGCTGAAGAAGAGTTTGATAAGACCGCTTCTGAGCGAATCAAAGCAGTAAAGCCAGTGACCACCTAAGGAAACCAACCACGAATAAAATGCTAAGCGCCCTGCAAGAATCTGAGTTCATCAGTTCTTGCAGGGCGCTTCTTTGCGTCCCGGGACAATCGCGCGTTTAACTACTCAGGAAAATACCGCGTCCATCTACCCAGGAAAATCGCGAACGCGATTTTCCTATTCGATGGTTTCCTTCAGGCGCTCTTGGCGCAGTGGGAATAGCACGAGCATTGCGATGACCGCGAGTGGAACCATCATGCCAATGACTGGGGTCAGGCCGTCGTTGTAGGAGTTGAGGATGGCGTCCCGGAGGGCATCGGGAAGCTCTGCGACTGCATGCGGCGTCAAGGAGTTAGCAGCATCTGCACCGGAGAACTGCTGTGCGAGCTCAGCGCTTTCCTTGCCCAAGGATGCAATAGCGTCAGGCAAACGCACGGACATTTCATCCTGCATGTTGTGGATGAACATGGAACCGACGATGGAAGCACCCAACGCGGAACCAATCTGGCGGAAGAAGTTGTTTGCTGCGGTAGCCGTACCGACCTGGGCGATTGGGAAGGAGTTCTGGACAATAAGCACCAGAACCTGCATGACAAAGCCCAAGCCCACGCCGAAGACGAAGAAGCGGACGCCAATTCCGGTCAAGGAGGTATCCACGGTCATCTGGGACATCCACCACAATGCAAACGCGGTGATTGCCAGACCGACGATTGGGTAAACCTTGTAGTTACCGGACTTTGCGATGATGAAACCGACGCCGGTGGAGACACCGATCATGCCGACCATCATTGGGATCATCATTAGACCAGCCTCAGTTGGTGTCAGTGTGTGCACCATCTGCAGGTAGGTGGGCATGTAGCCGAGCACGCCCATCATGGCCAGGCCCAGAACGGTGCCGGCGATGGTGGTCAAAACCATGTTGCGGTTCTTGAACAGCTGGACTGGAATCAGCGGCTGTGCTGCGCGGGACTCGATGAACACCGTCAGCAGGATACCGACGATGACCACTGCCGCCATCGACAAGATAGTTGGGGAAGTCCACTCATACTCACTGCCGCCCCAGGTGGTCAGCAGAATCAGGGTGCTGGTGGTGATTGCCATTGCAGCAAAGCCCATCCAGTCAAAGCCCTTGAAACCCTGCTCACCGACGCGCAGCTTCAGCACGAAGATACAAACGATGATTGCCAACAGGCCCAGTGGAATGTTGATCCACAGGCCCCAGCGCCAGCCAGGACCATCGGTGAACCAGCCGCCGAGGACTGGGCCCAGAACGGAGGAGACACCGAAAACGCCGCCCATGATACCCATAAACTTGCCGCGCTCACGTGCGGAAACAACCTCAGCCACAATCGACTGGGAAGAAATCATCATGATGCCGGCACCGAAGCCTTGAATAGCGCGGCCGGTAATCAGTACGCCCATGCCGCTGGCGAAACCGCCAATGGCAGAACCGATAACAAAGATGGCGATACCGGTGATGTAGACCCACTTGCGGCCCATGCGGTCACCCAACTGGCCAGCCAGTGGCATTGCGATGGTCATAGTCACCATGAAGGCTGAGATAACCCAGCTCATCTGGTCAACGCCACCGAGCTCACCAACAATCGTTGGTAGCGCAGAGCCAAAGATCATCTGCCCCAAAGAGCTCATCAACATTGTCAGCATCAGCGCAGCGAAAACAATGCCAACATTATCCGCGGTCTTCTTGCCGCGGTTAGGGTCAGTTGCCGAAGGCGTAGCCATTTCAGCGTTTACCACTGGGAGTTCTTCCACAGCGGCAGCACTGGCTTGGTCGCCCGTGCTTGGGGTGGAGTTGTTAGCTACCATTCCAGTCCTTTCGTGTAATTCTTTATCAATTCCATCGACCGATAAATGCGGTCAATCATCGGCAATGTGCAGTCACGGTCCGGCCGTGACATTGCCATCCACGTTGCTTCGCGGACGAACCCACTTAGCAGCATCGCCTCAGTTCCCGGGTCCAACTCTGGGTTGAGCTGTTCCTCAGGATGCTCCGTGAGGCGCTGGGTAATGAGCTCCATAGTCTCTTGGGAGCGTTCCTTACGGAAAGCCATTGCGCGTACCGCTACGTCTGGATGTGCAAAGATCCGTTGACGGCGTTCGTGAATAACCTCATCCTGGTGGGACGCATTCAGGTGTTGCTCAATGTGCTTAACCATCAGGTGGAGGATGTTACTGCCATCAGCGTCCAAGAAATCCTCGCGCTGTTCGGCAGTCAACGGTTCCGAGGTTGCTCCAATAACAGCGCCTTCTTTGGCGCTGAAGTAATTAAAAAAGGTGCGACGGGAAATCCCGGCGGCTTCACAAATCTGTTCAATCGTTACTGCATCAAAGCTCGATTCATCAACCAAACGCGTCGCAGCATCTTCGATGCGATGCTTGGTTGCTATGCGCTTTTGCTCCCTTAACCCAAGGTCACTGCCTAGGAGGGAGTCATCTTCACTATCCTTAGTTTCTTGCACACCATGCAACATTACACGCCGTGCAAGTTTGCACCAAGTGCAATCCTTGTGAAGTTATATATCGGCGAATTACTTCATGCTTTAAATCACTATTCTGGCGCCACAACTAGCTCATCGATGTCGCGCGTCAGCGTTGCCGCGGCCTTAAGTTCTTCGTCGCCCGCCTCATTGGTTTCAAAGTACTGCGCCGAAATCTGCCCCGAGTCCTCTTCAAACTTCCAAAAACCATCAGTCACGCATTTGTTGTTTAGTGCCTGCGTGTCATATGCCGCGACGCCTTCCTCGGCGCCATCAGTCTCCATGAGCGTCAACAGCGCCTGGCAGCCCGTGGTCGGATAGACCAACACTGCAGTTTCACCAGCAAAGGAAATAACTCCGTCCCACGTATTCTCCGGACTGGCATTGAACTCACCCGCAAACGTGCCGACATATCCGCCATTGAGAATCTCCACCGGCGCCGATGAGTCAACATCGACCACCGCACGGTCAACTACCGGCTGCGCATTCGGCTCAGCATTAGAACGAATCCACGCGAAAAGCGCTGCGGCCACCGCAAGCACCACGACGACCACACCAACAATCCACATCCACCGGTCCGTTGTCTTTGAGCCGCTGTATTGCTCAAAAGAATTCTGCGTACTTTGCTCTGCTCGCTCTACCCGCTCCTGGTTGGAAAGAACATGCTTCTGCGACTCCGGTGTGTTTTCAGGCATGGCAGCAATCTTAGCCACTCACCCCGGCGACACCCGCCGCGTACCCTTCGCGCTCACGGGCGCAGGGCTTCTGGCGAGGCGGTGGTTTGCGGTGAGCGCGAAGCGCACACCCGGCAGTAAGGGATGTTGGGCCGCTAGGTTGTAGTGCTTTGCGATGCCCGCTTTGGGCCCGGTGTACCTTTCGCGCTCACGGGGAGTGGGCGACTAGGGAGGTGGGCTCTTGCGGTGAGCGCGAAGCGCACATCCGGCAGTATGGGACGTTGGACCGCCAGGTTGCAGTGCTTGGCGATGCTGGTGCCTGGTGTTTGGGCACGGTGTGCCTTTCGCGCTCACGGGCGCAGGGCTTCTGGCGAGGCGGCGGTTTGTGGTGAGCGCGAAGGGGACATGGGTGGCTCAAAGGCAGGGAGGGTTGCCGGGCGAAGGGTCTTGAGGGAGTGAGGGCATGAGGGCATGAAAAAGGAGCGCCACCCGCGTAATGCGGAGGGCGCTCCTTTGGGAATCTAAGCGAAGAGGTGAGGCTTAGAAGTTGTCGCGGTCGGTGTTGGCCATGGCCAGAACATCGAGGCGCTTGTCCAGCTCTTCTTCGGTGAGCTTGTCGCCGTCAACAAAGCCGAGGTTAATAACAGCTTCGCGGATGGTGATGCCCTCAGCCAGAGCGTGCTTAGCCACCTTGGCTGCATTCTCGTAGCCGATTGCAGAGTTCAGTGGGGTCACGATGGATGGAGAAGACTCAGCGAAGGTCTTCATGCGCTCGGCGTTTGGCTCGATGCCATCGACAAGACGCTCTGCGAAAACGCGTGCGGTGTTGGCCAGCAGGCGGGAGGACTCGAGCACGTTGCGTGCCATCATTGGGATGAACACATTGAGCTCGAACTGGCCCTGGGTGCCGCCGAAAGCGATAGCAGCATCGTTGCCAATGACCTGTGCGGAAACCTGGGTCGCGGTCTCACACAGAACTGGGTTGACCTTGCCTGGCATGATGGAAGAGCCTGGCTGCAGGTCTGGCAGGTGAATCTCCGCGAAACCGGTCAGTGGGCCGGAGCCCATCAGGCGGATGTCGTTGGCCATCTTGTAGAGGGAGACTGCAACAACGCGCATTGCGCCGGAGAACTCAACGAGGGCGTCGCGGTTTGCCTGCGCCTCGAAGTGGTTCTTTGCCTCAGACAGTTCGCCCACGCCGGTGAGCTTCTTGAGCTCTTCGGTGACCTTCGCGCCGAAGTCAGCGGAGGTGTTCAGGCCGGTACCAGCAGCGGTGCCGCCGATTGCGAGCTCACCGAGGCGAGGGAGGGTAGCTTCGATGCGCTCGATGCCGAGCTCAAACTGGCGTGCGTAGCCGGAGAATTCCTGGCCCAGGGTTACTGGAACAGCATCCATCAGGTGGGTGCGGCCGGACTTAACAACAGCCTTCCACTCAGTAGCCTTCTTGGACAGGGACTCGTGCAGGACCTTCAGGCCTGGGATGAGGTCGTTGACAGCAGCTTCGGTGGCAGCAACGTGGGTTGCGGTTGGGAAGGTGTCGTTGGAGGACTGGCCCATGTTCACGTGGTCATTTGGGTGCAGCTCGACGCCATTTTGCTTAGCGATGGAAGCGATAACCTCGTTGGTGTTCATGTTCGAGGAAGTACCGGAGCCGGTCTGGAAAACATCGATAGGAAATTCTGCGTCGTACTTGCAGGTAGCGATTTCCTTACCAGCAGCGATGATGGCGTCAGCGATCTCGCCGTCGAGTGCGCCGGAATCCTTGTTGACCTGTGCACATGCAGCCTTGAGAAGACCCATCGCGCGAATCTGAGCAGACTCCAGGCCGCGGCCGGAGATTGGGAAGTTTTCAACAGCACGCTGAGTTTGTGCGCGCCACAGTGCGTCCTTAGGAACCTGTACTTCGCCCATCGTGTCATGCTCAATGCGGTATTCAGTCATGAAATCCACCTTCTTTGTAGAGAGATTAAATCTGTTTAACTGTCATTTACCCGGCACGCATGTATCGCGCGACCGGGCAAGGCTGTACGCCTTCTAGTATGGCTAATTTTTCTCGTGCGCGCCGCCACATGTGGTACGCACTCGTGGTCTAAGCTTAGCTAAGGCTTATTCTGCTGGATCCGAGTAGTCGACTACGGAGTACTCCTGCAGCTTGGACAGCTGGTGAATGGAGTCGATGTAGCGGACGGTGCCGGACTTGGAGCGCATCACCAAAGAGCGGGTAGTGGCGGAGTTCGCGCGGTAGGAAACGCCGCGCAGCATGTCACCGTTGGTAACGCCGGTTGCTGCGAAGTAGCAGTTATCGGAAGTGACCAGGTCGTTGGTGTAGAGCACGCGGTCCAGGTCGTGGCCGGCAGCGCGAGCGCGTTCTGCTTCTTCTTCATCCTTTGGCCACAGCATTCCCTGGATTTCGCCGCCCATGCACTTCATGGCACAAGCGGTGACGATTCCTTCTGGGGTGCCGCCGATACCCATGAGCAAGTCAATGGAGTTGGAATCCTGCGCTGTGGCAATAGCGCCAGCAACGTCGCCGTCCATGATGAGGCGTACTTTGGCGCCTGCTTCACGGATGTCTTCGATGAGCTGGTCATGGCGTGGACGGTCAAGCACAACAACGGTGACTTCTTCAGCCTTGATGCCCTTGGCCTGAGCCACAGCTTCGATGTTGTAGGCGATAGGCTTGGTGATATCCACCTTGCCCACAGCTTCTGGGCCGACGACCAGCTTGTTCATGTAGAACACAGCGGATGGGTCGTACATGGTGCCGCGCTCGGCCGCAGCGATAACGGAAATCGCGTTCGGGCGACCTTCCGCCATCAGGCGAGTGCCGTCAACTGGGTCAACCGCGATATCCATGGCCGCGCCCGTGCCGGTGCCCACGTTTTCGCCGTTGTAGAGCATTGGGGCTTCGTCTTTTTCGCCTTCGCCGATGACAACTACGCCATCCATGGATACGGAGTTAATGAGTTGGCGCATAGCGTCCACGGCCGCACCGTCGCCTTCGTTCTTCTTGCCACGGCCTACCCAACGGCCGGAAGCGAGAGCTGCAGCTTCGGTTACACGCACCAGCTCCATAGCCAGGTTGCGGTCTGGAAGTTCAGGAGTTCCAGCTTTATTTGTCATCGGTTAGAAGGCCTTCCTCAATGTTTAATAGGTATAGCGTGCGCCGCAGAGCTAGGCCCTATCAGCGCCGGCATATCAAGTATGCCCACTCGCACGACCATTATTCCATGTTTCCTTAGGCAAACATTCCCGGATAGTCCCCCGAAAGAGGGAAGACTTTGCCACACTAGGCCCTGCCGCGGTGTACTTTGCCCATACTTCGCCTGCGTTCGGCTTGTATTCCTCGCCACGCGGGTTAACTATTTCTTCCAAGCCGTGCGATACTAAAGCGCATGGCTGGCGAAGATAAACCAAAGATTTTCGAGAACGGTAGGGACATGATGCTGTCCCTCGGGGTGATTGTTGTCGGAATGCTAGCGGTGGTGGGCGGCACAGGATTGTGCACCATCAACCCGGAGACTTCTGATCTTTCAGCTGTTCGCGAGGTCGATGGTGAGGCATTCTTGGACCTTGAGGCACGCGCCGCGCAAGGTGCAGCCATTCGTATTCCGGATGTTCCAGAAGATTGGGTAGCCAACTCGGCGCGCCGGGCATCGGTTGCGCAGTCGCCATCATCGGTAGTCGGCTGGGTTACGCCGCAAGAAGGTTATTTGTCGTCGTGGCAGACGCAAGTTTCGCTTGACGATGCATTGGCGGGCTTTGACGAGCACTTCCGCGAAGAAATAGAAACAATCAATATCGACGGCCAGGATGTCATCGTGGCCTCCACGGAAGAGCGCAATGTGCGCGACGTGTGGGCCTTCGATATGGAAGATGAACGCGTGCTGCTCTCCGGTACTGCATCCGAGGAAGAATTTACGGAGCTAGTCCGCGCGTTCTTGGCTGTGGACCCAGTAGAAATCGGTTAGTTAGCTAGATTCCTAGCCTAACGAACCGGATTGGTAGCGAACTCGCTAACTAACCCTCGATTTCCAGCGAATCCGTTGAGAATTCGCTACTTTTTGCGGGTGAGGCGAATCTTTTCAAGCACCTCACCGTAGTGAGCTTCCACGCCCACCTGGGTGGTCTTGTCCTGAGCTGCTTCAGCAGCAGGGCCGGAGACGCGCTCGCGGTCGACGAAGATTTCAATCTTCTCCTTCGACAACCCAGGCTCAATGGTGATAGCGCTGAGCTTGCCAACGCTGAACTCGAAGCGCAACGAACCGTTGTAATACGTCAGCTCTTGGTGGCCTTCCTCATTCGCCGAGGTGGTCTTGGTGTGCGCGGGGCCAAAGAATTCCTCGATGAGACCCACTGGGTCACCAAATTCTAATGCGCCGGCAGAAGCCGTTTTGGAGATGAAATCTACGCGGTCACCTGGGTAAGCAAAGATCTGCATGGGGGATGCGGTTCCTTTCGGTTCTAACTAGTCTTCGTCGTAATCGGAGGAGTCGGGCTGGCCGGTGGATTCGGCGGAGTCAGCGCGGGCATTGAGTGCATCTTCGACGCGCGTAGATGCGCCATCGAGGTGGTTCTCGCAGACCTTGGCAAGGGCTTCGCCGCGCTCCCAGTATTTGAGTGATTCGTCGAGGCTCATTTGGCCGAGCTCTAAAATCTTGACGGTTTCGATGAGCTCGTCGCGCGCCTGTTCATAAGTCAATGTGTCGATGGCGGGGAAGGCGTCCTCACCAGGAGTGCCAGTGCCAAAAGAATCAGTAGCCATGATTGTCTTTCTCTTAAAGAAGAAATGTTGTTTAAAAAGTGTAGTTAATCCGAAGGGCCGGAGCCCAACACCGCAGCGGACAGCGAGCCATCGCCAACACGGACGCGAATCTGCGCGCCCGGTGGTGCCTGCTGGTAGCTGGTGACCACCTCGGCATCGCTGCCATCACGTGGCAGAACCTGGACCACAGAATAACCACGCGCGAGTGTGGCCGCAGGGCCCAAAGCGCTCACCTGCGAACGCAGCGCTGAAACGCGTGTGGTTTCACGCTCGAGCATGATCTGGATGTCGCGGCGCATCGTTTGCTGCAGGCGTTGCAGCTCTTCACGCTGCACAGTAATCGGGCGCATGGGATCAGCCAGCACGGGACGCGAGCGCAACTGCGCAAGTCCGCGGCGCTCACGCTCAACCCAGCCGCGCAATGCTGCAGCCATGCGCTGGCGTGCCTCTGCGATGCGGTCATATTCCAAGGCGACATCGGGAACAACGCGCTTGGCAGCATCGGTAGGCGTGGCGGCGCGAACGTCCGCGATATTGTCCAGAACTGGGTTATCCGGCTCGTGCCCAATCGCAGAGACTACCGGAGTGTTTGCGGCAGCGACAGCACGCTGCAATGCTTCCTCAGAGAAGGGGAGAAGGTCTTCTACCGAGCCGCCTCCGCGGGCGATGATGATGACATCGACCTCCGGGTCGGCATCGAGAAGCTGCAATGCATCAACAACCTGTGCGACGGTGCCGGTACCCTGAACCGCTGTGTTAATAACCCGAAACTGCACCGCTGGCCAACGATCCTGCGACACGGCAAGCACATCGCGCTCCGCAGCCGAACCGCGGCCAGTAATCAACCCAACCTTCTTGGGCAAAAACGGCAACGGCTTCTTGCGCGCCGGGTCCGTTAAACCCTCAGCCGTCAACTGCTTGCGCAATGCCTCAATGCGCGCCAAAAGCTCACCGATTCCGACATGGCGGATATCGGTAGTCCACAAACTAAACGTTCCCCGTCCGGCATAAAATGCGGGTTTTCCATAGACCACAACGCGGTCGCCGTCTTTCAATGGAGTGGGCAAACTGCGGACCAGATCTGTAGGACACGTCAACTGAACCGACTTCTGCTGCTCCACATCGCGCAGCGTCAGATAAGACAACTTCCAGGTCGGCTTGACGTTGATCTGCGTCAACTGGCCCTCAACCCACAAGAAACCAAGCTTCTCAATCCAGCCCTTGACCTGGTCGTTTACCTTGCCAACTGGCCATGGTGACTCAGGGGAATTTACGGATTGCGTCATGTGTGACCTCCCCGATTTACTTGCCGACTCTCGTGCATAGTCACCCAGTCTATTGTTTTACGTGCACCTGAGATAGTCTGGGGGGCATGACTGAGGCAGGAAAGAATGTTCTCCTGGCGGCACCCCGCGGCTATTGCGCCGGTGTGGATCGTGCAGTTGAGACAGTTGAAAAGGCACTTAATAAGTACGGCGCACCAATTTATGTGCGTAAGCAAATTGTTCACAACAAATACGTCGTTGAATCGTTGGCGAAGCGCGGCGTCATTTTTGTGGAAGAGGCATCCGAAGCTCCAGAGGGAGCACACCTAGTATTCTCCGCCCACGGCATTTCTCCAGCCGTGCGCAAGGAAGCTGAAGGACGCAAACAGCTGACTTTGGACGCGACCTGCCCACTGGTGACCAAGGTGCACCGTGAGGCTAACCGCTTCGACCGCGACGGCTACCACATCCTTCTTGTTGGCCACGAAGGCCACGAAGAGGTTGAAGGCACCGCCGGCCAGGCACCAGAGGTCACCCACCTGGTGGATGGCGTAGAAGGTGTGGACAAGCTTCCACAGTGGCTTGAAAATGAGAAGCTGGTTTGGCTGTCCCAGACCACGTTGTCGGTGGATGAAACCATCGAGATTGTTAACCATCTGCGCAAGCGTTTCCCACATTTGGAAAACCCACCTTCAGATGACATCTGCTACGCAACGCAGAACCGTCAGGAATCTGTGAAGGCTATTGCTCCAAAGTGTGACCTGATGATTGTTGTTGGTTCCACGAACTCATCGAACTCCGTGCGTCTGGTTGAGGTTGCCCTGGATGCAGGTTCTAAGACTTCTTACCTGGTGGACTACGCATCGGAGATTCAGGAAGAATGGCTCGACGGCGTGGAGACCGTTGGCGTCACCTGTGGTGCTTCCGTTCCTGAGCTACTTGTCCGTGAGGTTCTTGAATTCCTCGACGACCGTGGCTTCAACAGTGTTGAGCAGGTAACCACCACGACCGAGACCATTCAGTTCTCGCTTCCACGCGAGCTGCGTCCGGCACGCACCTAAGCTTTAAAAGCTCTCAGCCACGAAATCAGCTCCACCTCCCACAGCTTGAACTGGGGAAGTGGAGCTGATTTCTTTTGTCCTTAAACCCGGCGAAGACTAGTTGCCGTACAGATCCTCATCCAGGGCACGGGGGCTGCGCTTGCGCGCATCCGCCTGCTCCGGACGTTTTGCTTCGGGGCGGCGAACCTGTGGCTCTGAAGGCTGCGCCGATGGCGAGCTTTGCGCTGAACCTCCTTGCACAGGTCGGCGGACATCTCCAGCACGACGCAGCGGGTCGGGGCGACGTGAGGCGGGGCGACGTGGGCTTTGTGTGCCAGCTGCATTGACCGAATCATCGGTCGCATGTGGGGACTCAACGGACTGCGTGCGACGAGCGCGCTCTTGGCTGCGCTGTGCATCTGTTACGCGACGCGCAGAGCGCGAAGGGCTACCGGTACCGCGCGCAGATTCGTCACGGCCAGAAGTAGTGCGTGAACCTCCACGACGCGATTCATCCGTACGAGGCACGCGGCGAACATCACCAGCGGTGCCGCGGCGCGCCGACGACGAACGTCGGGATGGCCTCGCCGCCGCACTGCCACCAGCAATACCGGCAGCGCCAGAAGCTCCAGCAGCTGCACCCGGCGTCTCAGAGGTGGAACCCCGACGAGGTTCAGGCCGCGGTGCGCGGGAAGACTTCTTGTTACGTTCAACCAGCTCGGCCACAGAGAGGCGTTCAGTAGTTTGACGTGCACGTGAGGTGGTCTCGCGGTTGCGGCGGTCAGATTCCGCCATCGCGCGGCGGCTGACCTGTTCCTTGGAGTTGATGCTCGTCACCGTCTGCTTTGCCCGGTACACGCGGAAGATTGCGATAGCGATGCACGCTAGCAGCGTAAACGCCAAGTACGGGAAGACTTCCAACAAGGGATACGCCGAGGTCACCAGGATAGTGGTGGAAAAAGCAGGCGACCCCTCGGAAGCACTGGCGCGTGAGACTAGCCACGACGTGAAGAAAATGGCGATGCCAAAGAGCAGCGGGATGGATCCGACGGTCAAAAATAGGCCGCGAACATTGACCAGCGCACTGGCTGCGACCGCACCAAGGATAAAGCAGATCAAAAACGGCCAGCCCACGGAAGTAGTGATGGTTGAAATGATCAAACCAGTCGCGAGAGCAGCCACGATGACAGCAATACTCGTCCACACGGGCAACGCGCCGAAGCCCTTTTCGGCACGGCTACTTACTGGGTGTGATTGGGTATTGACATGGGACACGGTGAGAGAGTCTACCTTGTAGTTTGGCCAAAACCTCAACTACCGGACGAATAGTTACCGAATAGGTCCCTAGGTTCTTCATCACGTGAAGCTGTACGTGTTGCTGAATCCTCGTCAGAATCTTCATGCGATGCATCAGCACGCGGCGTGGCCTTGGCCGGTGAAGCTGTAGCAGGAGACAATGTGGTGGGGCGTTTATCAGTGCGGTTAGGAATATTCATCTCCGACAAACGCCGTGCGGTCACCATGACACGGGAGTCCATGGAAGACAGTGTTGAATTGAATGCCTCCACCGCCTTTTCCAAGCTACGTCCGACTCTGTTGTAATGGTCACCCACCGTGTTCAAGCGCGAATATAGCTCGCTACCAAGTCTCTGAACTTCCCGCGCTTTGTCCGAAATATCCTCATGGCGCCAACCAAGCGCCACCGTGCGCAGCAAAGCGAAGAGCGTGGTGGGAGTTGCGATTACTACGTTGCGCTCAAACGCGAATTCCAACAGTTCTGGGTCCACGCCAAGCGCAGCATCCAAGAAAGGATCAGCCGGGGTGAAAAGAACTACAAACTCTGGAGTAGGAGAGAACGCCTCAATGTAGTCCTTGTGCGACAGCTGTTGGACATGGGTGCGCACCATGTGTGCATGCCGACGCAGATAGGCCGCGTGTTCTTCCGGATCTGCGGTTTCGAGAGCATCGAGATATGCAGAGAAAGGCACCTTTGCATCGACCACAATGTGGCGTTCCGCTGACAGATTAACCACCAAGTCAGGCCTGACGGCTTTATTGCCAAGGTACGCCGTCACTTGAGATTCAAAGTCCACGTGCTTGATCATTCCGCCGAGTTCCACGACGCGCTCAAGCTGAATCTCACCCCACCGGCCACGCACATTCGGGGAACGAAGCGCCGTAACCAACTGGTCCGTGCGGTCAGAGAGCCGGGTCGAAGTACGTGACATCGAATGCACTTGGCTAGAAAGCTGCGCAAATGCAGTGGCGCGGTCCGCTTCCAATTCTTGGAGCTGCGAGCCAAGCCGGTCCATCGCCTTTTCCAGCGGCACCATAGTTTGCGCCACGGTTTGGTTGACTGACTTGTTAACCGCCATCGAAAGTTCCGCGGGGTCTGCCTGCGGGGACTGCTCCAATGGCTTAGCTCCCGTACCCGGCGCCGAAGAAAGCGACGGGTAGCGGGAGCTGTGGGCGAACCAGCCGAGGGCTGCGCCAATTAAGAGGCCAAGAAGAAGGCCAACTATTAGCAGCGTGATGGGCAGTGCATAACTCATGAACACACTGTCTCACACGCGTTGGACTGTGGAGTTAACCGCGGTCCTTTGGATCGAGAATGTGTTCGAAGAAGTCACGGGTTTGCGCGATTTTGCCCCGCGTGGATGGGCGGTCATAGCCGCGCGGTGCGGCATCAACATCAACAATCCGCTCCAATGCGTCACCGATGCCATCTTGTTGGACATCAGAAAGTGCGGTGGATACTGCCGGTGATTGAACATTTTCAGGAAGCTCAGCAAGGAGCTTGCGGCGGTGTGCGCCTTGGGCCTCGTTGTAACGACCCGCAAGATAACCCGCGACGGTAGCGAACTCGATATCGCCAGCATCTTTCTCACCGGACTGCAGCTGCAGCATGTCTTGGATGTAGCGGTAGAACACCGCGATCATGGCGGCAGCTGGAACAGCCAGGAACGCGCCGATGAGGTTGAACAGCGCGCCACCAACAGTGACGGAGACCAGAACGATAACGGGGTGCAGGTTCATGGCCTTGGACTGCAGCCATGGGGAGAGAACGTTGCCTTCCAGCTGCTGAACCAACAAGACCAGGCCCAGCACCAGCAGTGCCTCGGTAAAGCCCAAGGAAACCAGCGCGATCAAGACCGACAGTGCGCCGGCGGCAATTGCGCCGACCAGTGGAATGAAGCCCGCCATGAAGGTAATAATCGCCAGAGCCATGGCCAACGGCACACCAATGGCGTAAAGGCCGATGCCGATAAACACGGCATCGATAAGTGAAACTAGCGCCTGGGCGCGGATGTAGCCGCCCAACGTGTTCCAGCCACGAGTCAACGCCTCGGTCAGGTGCCAGCCAGCGCGACGGCTGGTGGCGTGGCGAATCCATGGCAAGAACTTATGGCCATCTTTAAGGAAGAAGAAGGTCATAACCGTCATAACAACGAGCGTGATGAGCAAGCTGGTTGCCGTGCCCACGCCAGAAATGAACGAGCCTGCAATCGACCCAGCCTGCTGCTGGATCCAATTAGCAACCTCATCGACATAACCGCCGATGTCCTCAGAATTCAGCTCCAGCGGCGGGCCCTGTGCCCACAGCTGCAGGCGCTGAATACCTTCAACGGCTTGCAGATACAGTGACTGCGATTGGCGTGCGAAATCAGGTGCGACGAAAGAGAAAATGCCGCCGACCACGAAGATAAACAGCAAAATACTGATTATTGAAGCGAGCGCGGACGGCACCTTGAGCTTGCGCAAATTCGAGGCAATGGGGGAGAGCACCGTACACACAATCAGCGACAGGACGACCGGCAAAATGCCTTGCCAGAAACTGCCGATGATCTCACCGAGCAAGTACAAAAAGAAACCAATGACCACAAGGCGAATAGCCCACAGCGACGCAGACTTAATCATCTCACCTGCAACTACAGTGCGGTCGACTTGGTCTCCCGGTGGGTGAGGTGAGATCGCTTCAAGGCGCGCTGGGTCAGTAGTGTGGTCGAACTTGCCGCTGAGCTGCAGCTTTTCCAGCTCATGCGCTGTCATGTCCTGCGCCTGCGCAGATTCTGCTGAAGCAGTGCGATCAACTGGCTGATCATCGGTATGATCATTGTTTGCGGTGTGCTTATTTCCGCTTTGATCGGGGGTTAGAGAATCTTTAGAACTCACGCTTATATACTGCCTCAAATGTAGTGGTTTTAGGCTACAGCCCGCCCATTCTGCCACACCCGCATTGGTGTGCGTTAGGATTGTCCGCGTGAGTCTTACACTTGGAATTGTCGGTTTGCCCAACGTTGGCAAGTCTACTTTGTTTAATGCCCTGACCCGTTCTGACATTTTGGCGGCGAACTACCCGTTCGCAACGATTGAGCCAAACGTTGGCCTGGTCGAATTACCCGATCCGCGCCTGCGCCGCCTGGCTGATATTTTCGGCTCTGAGCGCATCTTGCCGGCGACGGTTTCCTTCGTGGATATCGCCGGCATCGTTAAGGGTGCATCGGAAGGCGAAGGCATGGGCAACGCCTTCCTGTCCAACATCCGCGAGGCCGATGCCATCTGCCAGGTCGTTCGTGCATTCTCCGATGAAAACGTCATCCACGTTGATGGTCAGGTTAATCCAACCTCGGACATCTCCGTCATCAACACCGAGCTAATCCTGGCTGACTTGCAGACCATTGAGAAGGCCCTGCCACGTCTGGAAAAAGAAGCCAAGAAGAACAAGGATTTGGCTGAGCAGGTTGAAGAAACCAAGAAGGCACAGGCCGTCTTGGAAGATGACCGCACTCTTTTCGCCGCCGCCAAGTCCGGCGAAATCGATCTGGCGCTCCTTCGCGATCTGCACTTGATGACCGCGAAGCCTTTCCTTTACGTCTTCAACTCTGATGAAGAAGTTCTTACCGATGACGCGAAGAAGGACGAATTGCGTGCGCTAGTTGCGCCTGCCGATGCAGTCTTCTTAGACGCGCAGACCGAAACCGAGCTGCTTGAGCTCGACGAGGGCGAGGCGCTTGAACTTCTCGAGTCTGTCGGTCAGACCGAACCTGGCCTTCAAACCCTAGCTACCGCTGGTTTCAAGACCCTCGGCTTGCAGACCTACCTGACCGCTGGCCCGAAGGAATCCCGCGCGTGGACTATCCGCCAGGGCTCCACCGCACCTCAGGCCGCCGGTGTTATCCACACCGACTTTGAAAAGGGCTTCATCAAGGCCGAAATCGTCTCCTTCGACGACCTCGACGCCGCCGGCTCTATGGCCGACGCCCGCTCCGCCGGCAAGGTCCGCCAAGAAGGCAAGGACTACATCATGTCCGACGGCGACGTCGTGGAGTTCCGGACGGGACTTACGTCTGGAAGTAAGAAGTAGCCCGGACGCGCTACGGATGATGACGAAGGAGCCCTATCCGTGTCGAGACTGACGGAACTGCTGCGGCAGGTGCGCAAGGCGGACGCGCAACTTGGTACTGACCTGGAAGCCGAGGTCGCTGCGCTGACCAAGCGTCGCACCTTCGGGCTCGTCTTTGAGCAGCATCAGCCTGAGGCTGTCGAGCTGCCCGGCAGGGTCGTCCGTCGCGGCGACAAGGTGCGGGTGCTGCCTCCGCGAGGGGGGACAAAGGCAGGTGACCAACGGCTGTGGGTGACCAACGGCTGTGGCGGACAACTCGGATCGAGTGCGTCGACGGGCAGCGTGTGGCTCATCTCGCGGAGCTCGACGTCGAAGAACCCGAGACTCGGGCAGTGCTTGCCGACGACGTGGTGGTCGTCGCGGAGTTCCGGGATCGCATCTACCCCGGCCTGGTGGAGACAGGCAGGGTTGAGCGGGGCGGCGACAAGCCGTTCCACACGGTCGTCAACGCTGAGAACTACCACGCGCTGGAGATGCTGACCTATACGCACCGGCATTCCATCGACGCCATCTACATCGACCCGCCGTACAACACCGGGGCGAGGGACTGGAAGTACGACAACGATTACGTCGCGAGTGATGACGACTATCGACACTCGAAATGGCTGGCGTTCATGGAGCGACGGTTGAAGATCTGTCGGGAGCTCATGCGTAGCGATGCTACTCTTGTGGCAACTATCGATGAGCATGAAGTAAACCGTTTGGGTGTGTTGCTAGATCAGCTCGTCCCGGAATCTACGCGGCAACTCGTCACAATTGTCAACAACCCTAAAGGCGTTACTCAGGGATATCTTTCGAGGGTCGAAGAGTATGCGTTCTTTGTATTTGGTCCTGACGCGCGAATCGGTTCGGTCGATGACGACCTTCTGACGCATCGAGATATGGCCGATGCTGAAGGGGAACTGCAGAGGCCTCGATGGAAGGGGCTCTTGCGGTCGGGCGACGACTCGCTTCGAGCTGACCGTAAAGATATGTTCTATCCGGTGTGGTTCGATGAGTCGACTGGGCGACTCAGCCACGCGGGCGAAGCATTGCCACTTGACGAAACTCCTGACTTCAGTCCGCAGGATGGCCTGACGCCGATCTGGCCTATTAGGCGGGACATGAAGGAGGGGCCTACCCGGGCAGCGCCACGCCGTTCGATCCTTGACTACGCGCTACACCCTCAT
>OMJG01000013.1_pt1 | contig 122138 bp, 102 predicted proteins | sample 1646431 | NCBI WGS metagenome assembly OMJG01 (sample SAMN03771674, study PRJEB25209) | food metagenome | isolation source: Cotija cheese | place: Mexico:Jalisco,Michoacan | collected 2011-12-12 | reverse complement strand
GTTTTGTTAGCTCAAATTGACGCACTTAACAAGCAAGCCGAAGCCTATACCAATGAACTTCGCCTACTTCGTGAACAAGTTGATTTTTTTAAAAAGAAGTTTTTTGGTCGTTCCTCAGAAAAGAGTGTTAATACTGATGGTCAATTAGATTTATTCGATGATGATGATTCTTTTAGGGCAGCAGAGACAACTGAAGAAAAAACCGTAATCGAGGAAATTAACTATAAACGAAAGAAACGGGTGGGATACAAAGACGAACTTACAGAACAGTTACCCATAAAAGAAATTCACTGTGAATTAAAGGGAGATGATTGTACCTGTGATTGGTGTAACCAAAAATGACGTCCTATTGGAAAATCCTATAAACACGAAGAAGTTGTTTTCGTTCCTGCGACTATGTATAAAAAAGTCTATTATCAACACGCTTATGAGTGTCCATCTTGTAAACGGGATGGCGAAGATGTTATTAAGAAAGCACCAGTTCCAAAACAGCCCATCACACATAGTCTGGCATCACCATCGGTGCTGGCACAATTGCTTCATCAAAAAATTGAGATGAGTCTTCCTTTTTATCGTCAGGAAAAAGAATGGTTAACTTATGGTTTAAAGGTTCCAAGGAGAACACTAGCCAATTGGTTTATTACAGGCACTAAAAAATGGTTGATGCCCATTTGGCAACAACTAAGAGAGCATCTTTTAAAAGAAAAACTTCTTCATGCAGATGAAACCTACTACAGACTTCTATCAAGCGATAAACAAAAAAACTATTATTGGTTATTTAGAACCATTCAACAAACCAAACAACCGATTGTCCTTTTTCAGCACAATTTAACCAGTAGTAGTACTGTCCCAGAAACATTTCTGGGCGATTATGAGGGTTTTCTTCATTGTGACGCCTATAGTGCTTATGAAACATTAGAGAAGATAACTTTGGTGAACTGTTGGGCACATCTGAGAAGAAAGTTCATTGAGGCAAAAGGCACCCTTAGTAAATCCGCTAAGGCAGAATAAGGAATAGAATTCTGCGATGCTCTGTTTAGAATTGAACGAGAAATTCAGGATCTTCCACCAGAAAAGAAGTATCAGGTGAGAAATGAGAAATCAAAACCAATTTTAGATAGGTTTTGGCAATGGATCAGTTCTTTTCATGTTCTTAGTGGCTCTAAGTTAGGAGAAGCCATCGGCTATGCTCTCAACCATCGGACCGGTTTCATGAACTTCTTACTCGATGGTCGTTGTACCATTTCGAATAATCTTGCCGAACGCAGTATTTGTACCACAACTATCGGCAGAAAGAACTGGCACTTTTCGGTAAGTCAGCGCGGTGCGATTGCGAATGGCATTGTGTATAGTTTGGTCGAGACAGCCAAGGCAAATGGCATAAATCCAACCAAATATTTTGAATTTCTCTTTGAGAGACTTCCGAATCTCGACAACCTGTCAGATTCTGTAGTACTTGAGGGTTATTTACCTTGGTCAGATCGTGTTCAACTTATCTGCAAATAAAAAAGGCAACCGACGCTGCATCAAGTGTAGCTCAACGATTGCCTATTTGTCATATACCCGTTTACTTCCCGCTTACCTTCATGCTATTCGTTAACCCTTTTTCCTGGGTTTAAGTTTAACCTTGGTGGATTTAAGTTTAACCTAAAAAAGGAATCTAGTCTGCACTAGATTCCTTAAATTCAAAAACTAATTGAGCGCCTAAGAAAGTCACTAAAACGTTCCAGGAGGGATTCGAACCCCCGACCGTTCGCTTAGAAGGCGAATGCTCTATCCGGCTGAGCTACTGGAACAACAAGACATATTATAGTATAGAATTACATAAACTGTCAATGTATTTTAGCTTTTTATTTCATCTCATCACGGACGCGATTCTTAAATTACCGGAGTAAATTTTAAAACAGCTGGAAGTCATCTGAATTTAATATGTCAGTAAAACAAATAATAAAACAACAAACAACAAACAACAAACAATGAAAAATTGCTAGATTTAAATGATTTAAACCTACTTTTTCTTATTTGTTGTAAAACAAATCATAAACAGCAGCTGTATATGCTAGTTTAGAATGTTCAAACGTTAATCCGCCTTGTAAGTACATTGAAAACGGTGGACGTATTGGCCCATCAGTCGACAATTCTATTGTAGCTCCTTCAACAAATGAACCTCCAGCCATAATAATTTGATTCTCATATCCAGCCATATCAGCAGGTTCAGGAATAACATTGGAATCAACGGGTGAATATTTTTGAATGGTCTTTGCAAATGTGATCATGGCTTCACGGGACGATAAATAAACCGTTTGAATGATATCAGTTCGAGGTGCATCCCACTTTGGATGAGTCTCGATGTCGAAATGATCTAACAATGCCGCTGCAAAAATACTTGACTTAAGGGCCTGGATAGCAACATGTGGTGCCATAAAAAAACCTTGATAAAAATCCCTGAGACCAATCACGGTTGCTCCAGCATTTTTTCCGATTCCTGGTGCATATAATCGGGTAGCACTCGCTTTAATATACTCACTTTTACCTGCGATATAGCCACCAATTTTAGCTAAACCTCCACCCGCATTTTTAATCAATGACCCTGCTATCAGATCAACTCCAATATCAGTTGGTTCTTTTTCTTCTATAAATTCACCATAACAGTTGTCGACAAAAACGATTGAGGAAGGACTGCCTTCCTTGATGATAGTCACTAGATCTTTAATTTCCCTTATTGTGAAGGAATCTCGACTAGCATATCCCTTTGAACGTTGAATGGCCAAAATTTTAGGGTGACGTTTTAGAGCGTCTTTGATTGCGGGTCCGTCAAATTTTCCGTCTTCTGTTAACGGCACATAATTAACGGTTATACCATAGGACATCATAGACCCTACATTATCCCCAGCAAATCCAATGACTTCTTGCAAGGTATCGTAGGGTTCGCCAGACACATAAAGTAATTCATCTCCAGGTACTAAATTACCAAATAGAGCAACCGTTATCGCATGTGTTCCACTAATGATTTGCGGCCGTACTAATGCATCTTCGGTATTAAAAACATCTGCGTAAATGGATTCTAGTGTTTCTCTTCCTTCATCATGATAGCCATATCCTGTTGAAGCTTGAAAATGAAAATCACTGACGTGGTGTTTTTGGAATGATTTTAGCACCTTGCTTTGATTATTCAATGCAATACTGTCTAATTTAGAAAATATTGGTCTTACCTTGTCATCCGTTTTTGCTATAATTTCTTGGTATTCCTGTGGAAAATCTGATTGCCAACTAGTCACTATTTCTTCCTCCCTAAACCAAACTGTTCAATAAATCTGGCTGGTGCAAAACCAGTTAATATATAGGTCTCAGTATCCTCGTCAAATTCCAACGACTGTTGGATAAAGACAGAATCATATCCTCTTAATTTAGCATATTGCTCTGGATCAAGATGTAAACTGAAAGGGGTCAAAAGACCTTTCACCTTATCTGAAATCACTTTTTTTAAGGCTTTGATATCTTCGTCACTTTTAGCTGAAATCACTATATTTGGGTAAAGTGAAGGCGTAAAAGTAGTAGATATTAAATCTTTTTTATTATAAATAGTTAATCTCTCAATGCGGTCCATATCTAATTCTTTGATGAGCTTGATTACCGTATCCTCTTGCAATTGTTGAAAAGGGCTTGATGCGTCGACAACGTGAAGCAATAAATCAACGTCGCTACTCTCTTTTAAAGTAGATTGAAAAGCTGCAATCAAGTTATGTGGTAAATCGTGTAAGAACCCAACCGTATCCGTTAGTGTGACCACTAAGCCATTTGGGAGGTGACACTTTCTTGTCAAAGGGTCTAATGTCGCAAATAGCTCATCTTTCTCATAAGTTTTTGCATCGGTTAATTGATTCATAAGTGTCGATTTACCAGCATTTGTATATCCAATCAAACCCAAATCAATAGTTAAGCTATTTTTTCTCTTATCCCTTGACCTTTCTCTATGAAGATCAAGTTCAGTTATCTCTTTTTTAAGTTGTGTTATTTTTCTTCTGATAACCCGTCTGTCAGTTTCTAATTTTGTTTCTCCTGGACCTTTTGATCCAATTCCACCTGCTTGCCTTGAGAGCGACACTCCTTGACCAGAAAGCCTAGGCAATAAGTATTCCATTTGCGCTAATGCAACTTGTATCTTACCAGCTTTGGAATTTGCTCTTCCAGCAAAAATATCAAGAATCAGTTGCGAGCGATCTATGACTGGCAAATCGATTTCCTTTTGCAGTTCAAATAACTGACTTGGAGAGAGGTCTTGATTCGTAATGGCTAAATCACAATCGTATTGTTCTACCGCTCTTTTTGCTTCTTCAATCTTTCCAGTCCCAATAAATGTTTTAAACTTCTGATGCGATAAGTTTTGCGTCAAAATAGTTTGAACTTCACCACCAGCAGTTTTGACTAGTTCTGTCATTTCAGCCACATTTGCCTCAAACGCTTCGACTGGCATATCGTGATTGACAGCAATAAGAATAACTTTCTCCATTTATCATTTTCACCTCCTTAAAAAATCTGTTACAAGTCGATTTATTTTTTCTCGATCATTATCTTTCTTGTCTACATCTAACAAATCGAACCAATGACAATACGGCATCCGATTTTTGAACCAAGTCAATTGCCTCTTAGCGTATCTTCGGCTTGACTGTTTTAATACCATTAAACATTCTTCTAATGATTTTTCACCTTCTATATAAGGAAACAATTCCTTATAGCCAATAGCTTTAATGGCTGTTTTGTCTTCAGTTTGATTAGTCTGTTGAAAATGAGCATACAACCATTTTGTTTCTTCAATCAAACCGTTCTCCACCATTATATCGACTCTTCGATTGATCCGTTCGTACAATCTTAATCTTTCAGTTGAAAGAGCAATACATAAATAGGATGGCGATTCATCTGACGTCATTTCGGAGGGTTGGTCAGTCTTTTGTTTTGAAAATAATTGATTACTTTGTGAAACCTCAAGAGCTCTTTCTAAACGCCTTCTTTGGTTTAAATGAATACTTTTGGCCGATTCTGGATCAATTAAAGTTAGCTTTTGTAAGAGCTCGTCATTCGATAACCCATCGAATTTTCCCTTTTGGTGTTTCTGAAATCCAAAAGTCATATCTTCAACTAAACCTTGTAAATAAAGACCAGACCCTCCAACAATTATTGGTATTTTACCTTTACTCCATATTTGGTCAATGGCTTTGAGGGCAAGTTTTTTAAATTGAGAGGCATCATAATTTTCATCTACTGAATGTGTGTTGATTAAGTGATGGGGCACTATGTCTTGCTCCAATTTAGTTGGTTTAGCCGTCCCGATAGCAAGTTCGCGATACACTTGCATCGAGTCTCCGTTAATGATTTCTCCATTGAATTGTTGTGCTAATTCTATTCCTAGTCCTGTTTTTCCGATAGCAGTTGGACCTGCAATCACAATTACATTAGGTCCCACAAGTTCACTTCCTAATCAGTCTTATTCTCAGTGCTTATTTTTTTTTGTTAGTAGTTGCTTCTTTGATCATCTCTTTTGAGTGTTCAAGGGAGAGTGTTGTAATTTTACTTCCAGCTAACATTCTAGCTACCTCTGTCACTTTGTTCTCTTTACTTAATTGAGAAACAGTTGTCACTGTTCGACCGTGTTCTGTTTTCTTTTGGATGAGATAATTATGATCAGCCATAGCCGCAACCTGTGGATGGTGGGAAATCGCTAACACTTGATTATCTTTTGATATGACAGCCATTTTGTTTGCGATTGCTTGCGCTACTCTTCCTGATACTCCAGTATCAATCTCATCAAAAATCATACAATCAAACTGATGATGGTGGGACAATATAGCTTTGATGGCAAGAATCAAACGTGATAACTCTCCACCACTAGCAACTTTTGATAAAGGATTAAATGCTTCGCCTCTATTTGTAGCTACCTCAAAGAAAACACGTTCATTTCCCTGAGAAGCAAAGCGACCTAAAGGCTCAAAAGCAACCCGAAATCTAGCCTCATCCATATAGAGACTTTGCAATTCTTCTTCTATTTTTTCTTTTAATTTATGGGCAGTATTAAGTCTTAGATCATGCAGTTGTCGAGCTGATTTTTGAAGATTATTTTTCACGTTAGTTAAAGCATCTGATAGTTCAGAAATACTTCTATCGCTGTCACTTAGATTCTCAAGCTCTTTCTTTAAATTTGACAAATATCCAAGGAGATCGTCACTATACTTTCTTTTTAAAACTTCTATCCCATGAGCTCTTTCCTCTAAAAAATTGAGACGCTTATCATCAAATTCCAGATTCCCTACAAGATCATGAATGCGTTCGGTTGCGTCAACTATGTTATAATACGCATCGCTAAGTTCTTGATTTATTTCAGACAATCCTTGTTGATAATCCTCTATTTCTTTCAACTGATTGATTGCCTCTTTCAGATTCACTGATAGATCAAAATCTCCTTGCGCAATTAATTCAGAGGCACTAGTCAGTCCTTCAGCAATTTGCTCATAATGCCTTAAAACGTCTAATTCTTGACTGATTTCTTCTTCCTCACCAGCTGAATACTGTAACTCTTCAATGTCATTAATTTGAAAGTTCAACGTGTCCATTCTTTGCTCTTTTTCACGAGAAGACTGTTCAATCTCTTCAATTTCTTTTTTTAGTGATTTGTACTGTCCATAAAGAGCGCTGTAGTGTTCTTTGGCGTCGCTTAGATCTTTACCACCAAATTGATCTAATAAGCGAAGTTGGTTTGGTTCTGCTAATAGCAATTGATGTTCTGACTGACCATGGATATCGATTATACTGGACATTATATATCGTAGTTGAGTAAGTGTGACTAATGTCCCATTAATTCTGATTGTATTGCTACCCTTTCTTTTTGAGATGATACGTCTAACAATTAACTGATTATCACTGAACTCAATTTGCTCATTACTCAACTTTTTTTGTAATGTATCATCTTGGTTAGGAAAATAAAATAACCCCTCAATTTCTGCTTGTTCGCATCCGTAACGGATCGCTTCACTTGTTGCTCGGTCTCCAAGAATTAAGCCAACCGCATCTATCAATATTGACTTACCGGCACCAGTTTCACCAGAAAGAACATTGAGACCATTTTGAAAAGGAATCGTAACAGTCTCAATTATTGCAAAATTTTTGATTTGGATTTCCTGTAACATAAGATCCCTCACTTGATGACTGTCTTTAATGATCAAGAAAAACAGTATGTGCTTCAGTTACGACTTTTTCAATTTTTTCTGACCAAGACGAACCCGACCACTCGATTTCAGAATTGGTAGCCTTATTCTTTAAATGAACAAGAAACTCGATATTACCTTCTCCACCAGTAATAGGAGAGTAAGTCAGATCAATTGGACAAAAACCTAAGTCTATAGCGGTTGTTATCGTATTATGGATGACATCTTTATGGACTTGTTTATCTTTCACAATGCCTTTTTTTCCAATAAATTCTCTTCCGGCTTCAAATTGAGGCTTGATCAATGCTAAAATATCAGCATCTTTTGTTGCAATATGGCTTAGAGGTGGAAGCATTAGCTTTAAAGAAATAAAGGATACATCTATGGATACTAAATTTGGTTGACCAAGTGTAAACATTTCTGGTTTGGCATACCTAAAGTTGACTTTTTCCATGACGCAAACACGTTTATCTTGTCTTAATGACCAAGCCAGTTGGTTATAGCCAACGTCGAGTGCATAGGACATTGATGCTCCATGCTGCAAAGCAGCATCAGTAAAGCCACCGGTAGAAGCTCCAACATCCAATAGGATCTTCCCAGTACAGTCAATATGGAAATCCTCAATAGCTTTTTCTAACTTCAAGCCACCTCGAGACACATACTTTAGTGGTTGACCTTTTATAATCAAAGAGGTATCATCATCAATTTTTTCACCTGGTTTATCATATCTGAGGCCATTTGCTTCATTTAAAATCTGACCTGCCATAACCATCCTTTTGGCTTCTTCTCTACTTTTTGATAAACCTTGTTTTAAGACAAGGACATCTACTCTTTCTTTAGTCATGATATTCCCTCAATTTTTCTGCGGAAACCACCTGATTGCACTTCTGATATATTGAACGGCTTATCTGAGCATTAGGAACAAGTTCTGCTAGTTCGTTAGTGATTTCAGTTAACTTTTCATTTAATTGTGATAGGCGATCGATGGCACCAGTCACACCAAGTATTTTTGGATAGGTAGCTTTATCCAAATCAGCATCATGATGGACTTCTTTTCCAGTTTCTTCTTTTGTAAGTAATACGTCCTTTAAATCATTATGAACTTGGAAAGCAAGTCCAAAAAAACGACAAAAGCGACTGATTAATTGTTTAATGTATATTTCATCTTCAACCATACCAAACGGACTTTCCCCACTAGCTGAAATCAAAGCTCCCGTCTTTAATTGATGAATCTTTTCTAAACGAATGATGTCACAATTTTCCCCAGAATACAAAGAATCTAAGTACTGACCTTTCACCGTTCCTTTACCACCGATGTGTGAAGAAATTTTTTGAATGGCAAATAGTTTTGCTTTATCAGAAAGATCACTCTTTAGTAACTCTTCATAACAATCGCTTAACAACATGTCTCCCACTAACAAGGCCAAACCGTGACCATACTTTTTGTGGACGGTTGGTTTTCCGCGTCTTAATTCATCGTTGTCCATCTCTGGTAGATCATCATGTATCAATGAATAGGAATGGATACTTTCCACTGCAGCTGCAATCGGAAAAGTATCATATACATCTTGTTTTAACCATCCGGCTGTAGCAAATACCAATAAAGGTCTCACTCTTTTCCCGCCACTAGAGAGAGCATAATATGCTGCTTCATTTAGTAAAGAAGTTTTAGGATATAGCTCATCTAAATAACCATTAAACTCAATCAATAAATCATTATATGATACTTCCGCCATTCATGACCCTCCTCTATGGTTCTAGTGTCTCTGTTGTGCCATCTTGTTTCATTAACTTTGCGACTTTCGTTTCCGCATCATCTAATTGCTTTTTGCAATACTGGCTCAGAGACATGCCTCTTTCATACGTTTTAATGCTTTCCTCAAGAGGTATATCGCCGTTTTCTAGTTTCTTAACGATGATTTCCAACTGTGCCATAGCATCTTCAAAAGACTGTGGTTCCTTAGTTTCTGTCATTATCAATGTCCTCCATTTTATTCATTTGCAATACTTGTGTTTTAACGATTCCATCCGTCATCCGGATTCTCATGATGTCATCCTTACGGATATCATTTATAGACCGTACAACGTCTCCCTGCTGATTTTCGACAACCGAATAGCCTTTTTTTAAAATGCTGAGAGGGTTAAGTAGCATCAATTGATCAATGATTCGATTGATACTTTCAGACTTCTTGTCATTCAAAGAAATGACTTCTCGACTAAGATTATTCTCAAAGTACTTTAATTCTTGTCGTCCTAAGCGAATTTGTTGTGTAACATAGTCCACACGAATTTTATTATGTATGAGGCGATAATTAGTTATTTTTTCTTTCATTACTTTATCAAAATAGTGGGCCAATTTATCAGCTATCGCATCAAGGAACTGCGATTTCACATCGATGATTTGCATTGGTCGTGTCAGAACTGGACGATTCAAAAGGCTATCAAGTTTTTCTGCTTTATTAGTCAGTTGACGATCAATTGCAGTAATAGTTCTCTGCTCGTAATCTTTAATTGTTAGCAGAATATCTGATAATCGAGGCGTTGCCACTTCTGCAGCTGCTGTGGGAGTTGCTGCCCTAACATCTGACACAAAATCAACCAAAGTAGTGTCAGTCTCATGCCCAACACATGAGATAACTGGAATGGGGTAATCTACCAATGCCCGCACGACTGCTTCCTCGTTGAACGGCCATAAATCTTCGATAGACCCGCCGCCTCTTCCAATAATCAGTGTGTCATAATGATCACTACTATTTTTGATGCGTTCTAATTGTGAAATAATACTTAACGCTGCTTCTGTTCCTTGGACAACAGCCGGATATAAGGTGATTTCACAAATTGGGAACCTTCTTGAAACAGTTGTCATAATATCATGAATAACCGCCCCACTTGGGCTCGTCACGACCGCAATTTTCTTAGGAAATGCAGGTATTTCTTTACGTTTCCGTGAAAAAAGTCCTTCTTTATCTAACTTTTTCTTCAGTTGCTCAAATGCTAAATATAAGGCTCCGGTGCCATCTGGCTCTATATGAGTAATTGTAATTTGATAACTTCCACTTGGAGGGTAGAGTGATATTTGACCAGTAGCAAATACGCTCATCCCTTCTTCTAAGGAAAATCCGATTCGGTCAAAATCTCTCCGATACATGACAACATTGATTTTTGCGTGATCATCTTTCAGATTGAAATATTGATGACTGTTCTTTCGTAATCGAAAATTCGATACTTCTCCCTTTATGGTAACCGTACGAAGATAGGGATCTTGATCCAATTTATACTTTAAATACTTTGTTATAGCAGTAACAGTCAAAAAGTTTTGAGACATATCATTCCTCCTAAAAAAAACACCAGAATACGCAATCAACACAATTGCACAGTCTGGTAGGGTAGGTAAAGATCAATCCAATATGTTAGAGAGAATCCCGTTAATAAAACTTGGGGATTTATCTTCTGAAAATTCTTTAGCTAGATCAACAGCCTCATTTACAACGACGATTGGCGGTGCAATTTCGAGATCATCATCAGTCGGCATAAATTTCATTTCTCCAATTGCCTGTCTAAGAATCGTCAAGTCAGACCTTAATATCCGATTGAACGCCCAATTTTTGCTATATTTTTCGATCAAGGTATCAATTTGAGTCTCATTGGTTAAAGTAGTCTCGACTAAAGTTTTTAAGTAGCGCAGATCAGTGTCATCAAATGATAATTGGGGTGATAATTCTTCTTGATAATGCTCAGTCAGAACCTCAGACAACAAAACATCAATTGGGACATCAGGAGAAAAAGTCTGCATGAACAGTGTTTGAAAAGCTAATTGGCGAATACTCTTTCTAGATAAACGTGCTCTTTCCACTAATTTACCCCTATCTCATTCAAAATATTCTCTTCTTTTAGATCCTCAGAAACAATCTTAACGATATGGACATTGACTTCCGAAATAACAAGATCACAACTATATAAAACTTGTTCTTTGATTTTTTCTTGTATCTCTAGTGCTACTTGAGGAATTGGATAGCCATAAACCACAGTACAATATAAATCAATCACCAAATGATCGCTTGTTCCCGACAAGTAAACGCCATTACTTTTGGCTTGATTTCTTGAAAAGAACTCCGTTACACCATCCATAATTGCTCCGTTTAAATGTCTAACACCACGCACGTCTTTTACCGCTATTGCTGCAATAGTTTCAATGGTTTCAGGAGCCATTATAATATTGCCGTTAAGTTGTTCTAAATTACCTGTTGCTACCTTCTTGTTTGTCATTATTGTCACCCCTTAAGCTCTTGAGACGTAAGATCCATCAGTTGTGTTTATCGTTAACTTATCACCTTGATTGACGAAAAATGGTACTTGAACAACTAAACCTGTTTCCATTGTTGCAGGCTTTGAGCCACCAGAGGCTGTATCTCCTTTGATACCTGGTTCAGTTTCGGCTACTACTAAATCGACAGTATTAGGTAGTTCAACCCCTAATGTTTCATTACCATACATTACGATATTGACAACCATATTCTCCAATAAATAGTTCAATTCGTCTTTTATTTGGTCACCACGTAATTCTAATTGATCAAATGTTTCTTGATCCATGAAATAATAGACGCCATCACTTTCATAAAGATATTGCATTTTTTTGGTAGAAATATGGGCTTGTTCCACTTTTTCCCCACCACGGAAAGTCTTATCTTGCACTGCACCTGTTCTTAAATTCTTTAATTTTGAACGTACAAATGCGCCACCTTTTCCAGGTTTTACATGTTGGAAATCGATTACGCGCCATAGTTCTCCATTTAATTCGATTGTCAAGCCAGTTTTAAAGTTGTTTACTGAAATCATTATTTTGCTCCTTCTATACAATTATATCTCTCATTTTATCATTAATAGCCAAATTTAGCCATCAACTAGAGCGTTTTTATAACTCCAGTAAGTCATGACTACTATGGGTTAATACTTTAAAGCCCTGATCCGTTACTAAGACATCATCTTCGATGCGAACTCCTCCAATACCATCAATATAGCACCCAGGTTCAATCGTAATAATATTCCCTGGAACTAATGGTTTATCATTTGATAGGGATAACATAGGTCCTTCATGTATCTCTAAGCCAATACCATGTCCAAGCCCATGTGTAAAGTACTGCTCTAAATCATATTTTCGTAGTACTTTTCTAGAGATTTCAATTAATTCTTTTGAAGTTATACCAGGTTTTATAGCTTTGATTGTTTTTTGATTTGATTCTAAAACTGCAGCATGCATTTTTTTCAGAGTAGGCATTACTGAACCAATAGATATGGTTCGGGTAATATCTGAAACATAACCATTATAGTAACAGCCAAAATCAATCGTGATAATATCATTTTCTTCTATTATCTTATGAGTTGCAACACCATGAGGTAATGCGGATCTTAATCCACTAGCCACGATGGTATCAAATGAAACACCAGTAGCTTTATTGCGGCGCATCACGAAATCCAACTCATTTGCAACCTCTATCTCAGTCATCCCTGGTTTGATATATGTCAGAATATGATCAAAAGCAATGTCTGCGATTTTACAAGCTTTTTGAATTGTTTCAATTTCTTCTTTATCCTTCACTTCTCGTTGTTTTTCAATTAGTGGTGACGAAACAACTAACGAGGCATCAAACATCTTAGACATTTTCAAATATTGATTGTAGCTAATGTTGTTGCCATCAATTGCCAGCTTAGCGATCTCCAATCTATCAATAAGCTCTTTTACTGCATCTTCCCAAATAGAACCATGTGTAATCACTTCAAAGTGTTTTGCTTCATTGGTTGCTTGAATCGTGTACCTTGAATCGGTAATCAAAAAAGCAGTGTTTGGTGTAACTAAGCCAACCGCTGTTGTCCCTGTAAAACCTGATAAATACCTTAAATTAAACAAATTAGTCACCAATAAAGCATCTGTTTTTTCTTGTTTTAATGTTTGTTGTAGTAACTTGAGTCTTTTAGTCATCTTTTTGTCCCCTTTATTTAAACACGAATTAATTGTTAGCAATCTTATTATAAAAGAGGCAACTAAGTCTCTCATCAATAAAAAATACAGTGATATTTTTCGTCTGTTAGTACATGGCTGACAGAGTTGTACATGACTACTACACACTCCGAAAAGTTATTTTTGTAACATCAATCGTTCAGCGACTTGAAGGAGTAACTGGTCTTGACCCTTACGTGTTGAAAACTGAATCCCTAACGGTAAGTTTGTTTGAAAATCATTGTAGATAGGCAAACTGATTGAAGGTATTCCGGCAATATTTGCCTGTTGTGTAAAAGGGGTGTGCTCAAGAGATTTAGCAAATAGATCCCAAACCAACCTGGCTAACTGTTTTTCGTGTAGTTTTTCAGCATTCTGGCACCGCTCTAAAATTGGTTTAGATTGAAATGGAAAGTCGATCAAGGGTGCAACATCATTGGTCGTTGGTTGTAATAATAGATCATAATTATCAAAAAACAAATCATATTGAGCTGCTAATCGATCCCACCTAGCCAACGAGTTGCTATATTGTGCTGCTGTGATTGTCTTACCATATTGATAAATAGCCCAACTGACTGGTTCCATATCATCTTTTGTTAGAGATCTGCCAATGCTCTGTTCAATTTGAGACATCATGGCCGCTGTTTCGGCACCGTTCATTAAATAGTAATCGTTCATTGCTTCAATACCGTTGAACGGTAATTCTGGTAGGTTAATAATATCATGGCCAAAGCTTTCCAACTGGTGAGCAACCTGCTCCACTCCATTAATTGCTGTTTGGCTAACTGTTCCAATAGGAGAATCTGTACACATGGCGACTTTGAGTGGCCGTTTCAAGTCCTCTTTGAGGAACAAATCTAGTGGCTTATCCATGTCTTCTTTTGTGATAGGTGTCAAATTAAAGGGCGATGCCATTTGATAGTCTTGCAATCCCATCAATAATTTTTTTGTATCACGCACTGATTTTGTAAGCGCAAAATTGACAGAAGCCCCCTGCCAACCACGCCAACCATTCGGCCCCGTAACGATTCGCCCACGACTAGGTTTTAAACCAATCAAACCATTAAAAGACGCTGGAATACGAATAGAGCCACCACCGTCACTTGCTGGTGACAAATGCACAACACCACTAGCTACTAAGGCTGCTGCACCACCACTTGATCCGCCCGCCTGCCGTGATAGATCTTTAGGATTATGAACCGGACCATATAGTTTACTATCACTCACATTTTTAAAACCAAACTCTGGGACATTTGTTTGACCCACTATAATGAATCCGAGATCAATTAACCTCTTAACGTAATTATTGGTTGTTGAAGAAATATTATCTTTTAACAGCTTTGCGCCACTAGTTGACGGCTCACCTGCTAATGTTTGCCCCATATCCTTCAACAAGATAGGTATCCCCGAAAAAGGGGCATCAAAATTTTGGAATGTTCTTGCTTCCGCGTAGGCCTTTTCAAACCGTGGATGAATTACCGCATTTAAGGATGGATTAACACGCTCAATTTTTTTTATGGCTTGATCTACTAATTCAAAAGGACTGATTTTCCTTTCTTTAACGCGTTCAGCATACCAGGTTGCATCTTTCATTCTGTCTCCCCCTTTTGATTTACTTAAAATTACTCACTACAAGTTTCCACTACAAGTTACCCACTACTAGTTACTCACTACTAGTGTTACTTGCTACTCTACTTTAGAATAATAATATCAATTATAGTTTACAAGACTTCTTTTAAAAAAAACTAGATTAGTTACAGCATACAAAAAATAATTGCCTTGCTTTCCATCATTTGTTATATTAGATAATGTCAAAATAAAAGAAAGCGGTGTAATAATTGAAAAAAATAATTAAATCCTTAAGGTTTTGCTTAGTGTTGTTGATGTTTTTAGTTCTTACTGCTTGCACATCTCCTGCCACTAAAGAAGATGATAAGGAAAATGCCAAAACGATTACATATGGCACTTCTGGAACATTGTATCCTACTTCTTTTTACAATGATGATGACGAGTTGACCGGTTATGAGGTCGAAATCATGAAAGAAGTTGCTAAAAGACTAGATGTTGAGATCAAATTCGTTGAAATGGGTGTTGATGGTATGTTGACTTCTTTAAAAAGTGGTCAATTAGATATTGCCTCGACCGGAATTGATCAAACAGAAGAAGCAGAAAAGGACTTTTCATTCACTGAGCCGTATAAATACTCTTTCTCGAGTATGGTCGTTAGGTCCGAAGATGCAGACAACTATCATTCTGTTACGGATGTAAAAGGCAAAAAAGCAGGTGGTGCTGCAAGTACTAGCTATACAAAAACAGCTGAAGCATTAGGCGCCGAGCCAGTGATTTATGATAACGCATCTGTTGAGGAATATTTCAGTGAACTAGTTAACAAAAATATTGATGTCATCATGAATGACTACTATATTCAAAGAGAGGTAGTTGGATTTTACCCTCAATTTGATGTCAAACAACTTGATATTTATTATAACCCAGATCAAACCTCATTTGTATTGGACAAAGGAAATAGTGAGCTCATAGATAAAGTGAACCAAGCTTTAGATAAAATGAGAGAAGATGGTACTTTAACAAAACTATCAGAACAATTTTACGATGGATCAGACGTTTCTCAACCACTTACTGAGGATTATCCAACTGTTGACACTTCGAAAGTAGAGTGATGAGTCATGATTGTTGATTGGCAATTAGCATTTACTAGTCTGCCCTTTATTTTAAAAGGGTTGGGAATCACTTTCTTAGTGCCTACAATCAGCTTCTTCTTTGGTTCTTTTTTGGGTCTAATATTGACTGAAATGCAGGCTACTCAGTCTAAAACTCTGTCTTTTTTAGCTAGGTCCTATATTTCCATATTAAGGGGTATTCCATCATTAGTTTGGCTTTTTCTACTCTATTTTGGTTTACCCTTTATGGGGATTCAACTCTCACCATTTAGTGCCAGTATTATAGCATTCTCAACCATGTCCGCAGCTTTTTTAGCTGAGTATTTTAGAGCAGCTATTTCAGCGGTGCCTGTGGATCAATGGGATGCTGGTTATTCTCTTGGGTTAAATCACTGGCAAGTCTATCTCAAAGTTATCTTACCACAGGCTTTTAAAATTGTGACACCTTCTTTGTTTAACGTTTATATTGACTTATTCAAGGGGAGCTCTCTCGTAGCGATGATCACGTTGAAAGATATCTTTCAACGAGCAAAGATAATCGGTGGCAGAGAACATGATTATATTACGATGTACATTACAGTTGCCGCTGTTTACTGGGTTTGCTGTTTCTTAATCGCAAAAATACAACTTATCACCGAAAATTATTTTTCTCCCGATGATCCTAAACAAAAAGATGCCATCGATACAAATCAAGCTGTCATTTAGGGTGTAGTAAACAGAATTTATCAAAAAAATAAACGGTTTGTTGGCGCTTTAAAAAGCTCAACAAGCCGTTTTGTACTATAATTCTATGAGTTTAGGCTACTGCTATTTTCTGCTGAAAAGATAATGTGTTCCATCAAAACACTAACAGTCATAGGTCCAACTCCTCCAGGAACGGGAGTGGCATAACTGGCTTTTTCCTTTGCTTCGTCCGTTATATCCCCTGAAATTTTTCCATTAGCAAGCCGCGTGATGCCAACATCTATTAAAACGGCGTTGTCTTTGACCATTGATGCATTTACTAACCCTGGTGACCCTGCTGCCGCAATAATAACATCTGCATTTTCAGTATAATATTTAATGTTTTTGGTCAATCTATGGCAGATAGTAATCGTAGCACTTCTGTTTAAAGCCGCAATTGCCATTGGTCTACCCACAATCTCACTTTGACCAATTACAACCACGTTTTTTCCCTCAAGAGAAATATGGTAATAATCTAATAAGTCTAGTACTGCTCTAGGAGTGCAAGCTAACATGGAATCATCCCGTTTAACGCTTCTTCCTAATACTTCTGGATGAAAACCATCAATATCTTTTTTAGGATCTATCATTTGACTAACCACAGCTTCATCAAGGTGCTTAGGGATTGGAAACTGCACAATTATACCATGAATACCATCATCTTCATTTGCTTTTTGGATAATATCGGACAAATCCTTTTGACTAACACTAGAAGGCAACCATAGTCTTTCGACGAGAATGCCGAGGGACTGTGCTTGCTTTTCTTTTTGTCTTAAATAGATTTTGCTTGCCTCATCGTCACCAATCTCAATAATAAGACCCTTTGGTTCGATTCCCCTATCCATCAAAATTTTGATTCGAGATAGCATATTCTGCTTTCGCTCTTTGGCTACTAGTCTACCATCAATTTTCTTCATTGCTATCACGCTCGCTTTGCCTTAATTTACGTACAAAAAAATAGGTATTGGCTCCTAGGCCACATAATACGATGCCATATAATAACATCATTGCTATATTCAATGATTTAATAAATGGGAAAAATATGACTGTTAGAATAACAACTGAAAGGACATTTAAGATGATAAATAATTTTTCAATTTTCATTGTAGCACCACACTTCGTTTGTTCTTTCATTACACCAGGAAATAGTGTCAACAATAACAACTACTATTGGACAGGAGTTCTCTGTCATACAGTAATATGCCTGTAAATTTCTAACCCTAATCACCATTGAGAATTGAATTTTTAACAATCACATAGTTAACTGTACGAATGGACTCTAAATCTTTTCCACCAGCATATGAGATAGATGACTGCAAATCCTGTTGCATTTCTACCAGTGTATCACTAATCTTACCACGTTGGGGAACCATTTCTTTTTTTCCTTCGACATTTTTTCGTTCGCCCTTTTGAAATTCTGAGGCAGAACCAAAGTATTCCTTATATAATTGACCATTGACTTCATAAACATTACCAGGAGATTCTTCGTGACCAGCAAATAATGACCCTATCATAACCATCGTAGCCCCAAAACGGATTGATTTAGCGATATCACCATTATGTCTGACACCACCATCAGCAATAATAGGCTTTCTAGCCGCTTTTGAACACCAATTGACGGCAGCTAACTGCCATCCACCAGTACCAAACCCAGTTTTTAGCTTAGTAATACAAACTTTTCCTGGACCGATACCTACCTTGGTAGCATCAGCACCAGCGTTTTCTAATTCTCTGACCCCTTCAGGAGTTCCCACATTTCCAGCTATAACAAATGTAGTAGGAAGCTTTTCTTTTAAATACTTGATCATCTTTATCACACTATCAGAATGACCATGAGCAACATCAATAGTAATGTACTCAGGTGTTAAGCCTTCTTTAACTAAATCGTCAACAAAATCATACTCTTCTGCTTTCACTCCGATACTGATTGAGCTAAACAAGTTAAGTGAATCCATCGTTTTGATAAATGGGATTCTAGATCCATTTGCAAAACGATGCATAATATAAAAATAACCATTTTCAGCTAACCAAATAGCTAATTCTTGATTAATGACCGTTTGCATATTTGCAGGCACTACAGGTATTTTAAATGTTCGGCCTCCTAATGTGACACTTGTATCACATTCTGAACGACTTTCTACAATACATTTATTAGGTATAAGTTGAATGTCTTCGTAGTCGAATACACGATTAAAATCCATAGATGATTCATCCTTTAATAAGTTTATTTAGGCATAAAATAACCCGCCACAAGGGCGGGATTTATGTATCCTACATAACTATATTAAATAAAGCGGACATTTACAAGGAAATCAAGCTGAATTGTTTTTAAATTTTCTTAAAACACCGCTACTTTCATTTACAAATCAACCATTATTTATTTAAACGCGGACATTTAGCGATAACCCATTAAAAATGAAAACTCATTTAGCTCATCAAAGCTCAAGCAAGCGTTGTACCATAATCCCCATCAGTTACTACCACTATTTTACCTGCAGCGATATCATCACTATAATGCTCTAAAGTAGAGCCCTTATCGTCTTCATGATCCAAATCCTTTGTACCAAGATCACCAATTACATACGTCCCTTGTGCTGGTTCTACCAAGCCACCAGTCGTCGTTTGACCATCAAATGGGACAATCAGCATACTTCCTAACACCTTATGCCATAGTCCATTAGTTTCATCTTCATCATATGGTTTTACGCCCACCTCTGTCTCGGTAGGAAATTTTTTGATCATTTCCTCAGATGCTACTAAGTTAATTTGATTCTTGGTGTACCCCTTATCTGATAACTCACTGACAGCCTTTAAAGCATCATTGATCGAATCGTAAATCCCATAAACCACAGCATTATCCATTCCATTAGCCTCCTACTTTTTTCTCAGTTAAGTCATTAACTGAAACCTAGGCAACAAGAGATAAAAGCCCTTACATATATCTTAATTATACTAGAGACATGGCTATAGTACAAACAAAAGAGGTTGTCCAATCAGCGGTTAGCTTCGAGCCATTGGAAAAGAAAGCTGCACATTTTTACCCCTCAAGAGAGGTCAGATTAAAATCAAGCAATCAATTCTTTGATTTGAGCCACTGGTAATGAAGAATCACATTTAACAGTTATCTCGTCATTTTTCTTTACTAAAAAGCCTGGAACTGTTGGAATATCATACTTATCCCGAAATACTTTTATAGCTTCTAAATCATTTTTGGCTTCACTATTCAAATAGTAAATTGGTTCTTCTGATTCTTTAGCTATTGGACTTAATTTACTGGCAAACAAGCGACAAAATGGACATGTTTTTCTTCCAACGAAAATGATGACCCTGTCCAAGGTATCAATCATTTCTTGAGCTTTTCCGACTGTAATTTCATCAAATTGTTGCGTATCTTTATCAAATTGTTCCGTTTCTGTGGTCATATTATAGTCATCCTTTCAATTTTCCTCATATAGTCTATTCATTATATAGTCACTACTAGTACCCACTTAATCAGTTGTTATAAGCTATCAAAACTCCATATTTAGTTGCTTTCCTAATTCTTTTGCAACCTCTTCAATGGGTTGATGTATGACTATTTGGGCTCTTTGCTCTTCAGCAACTCTACTTTTATTTATAATGGCAAGTGTTTTACCTCTGAAATAATTGATGAACGAATTAGCCGGATACACCACCAAGGATGTCCCACCAACAATCAACAAATCCGCGGTAGAAATAGCTGATATTGCTCTTTTAATTGTATCTGGGTCTAGCATTTCTTCATATAAAACAACATCAGCACGAACAATGCCACCACATTTTGGACATCTCGGAATGCCATCAGCGTCATATGAAAGTTCAGATCGATCATATGTAGTTCCGCATTCTGTACAATACATTCTATACAAACTTCCATGTAATTCGACCACATTATTGCTGCCCGCCTTTTGGTGTAAATCATCAATATTTTGAGTTACAACTGTAACTTTTTTAACACGCTCAAGAGCTGCTAGAAAGAGATGCATAGCGTTGGGCTTGGCATCTGGAAAAAGCAAATTATCGCGTTCAAATTCAAAAAAGGCTTTGGGATGAGCTAAAAAGAAATGATGACTTAAAATTTCTTCAGCGGGAACTCGTTGCTTTGTTTCCTTTTGGTAGATACCATTTGAAGATCTAAAATCAGGAATCCCACTTGCGGTTGAAACGCCAGCACCTCCAAAAAATACTATTGATTGTGCACTTTTTATAGCTTTGGCAAGTTGTTTAACTTCTTCTTCATCTGTTGCCAATTGAAAAATTCCTTTCTATATTACTCAATTTACTGGTTACTAGCAGTGTTTCTAATAATCACCAAGCCTTTAAGAGACGATTTGATGGGTTTCTTTCTTTGTATCAGTTAAGCTCAATCCACTTTCCTTTTGGAGTTCCTCATTCAAGCGATAGGTAAATCCTTCTCCAATGACTGATTGAACATTGCTACTGATAAAGAATGCCTTAGAATCAATCAAATTAACAATTTTAGTGACACGTCTCAACTGCTGGCGACTTACTATGACATATAAGATTTCTTTTGTCTGTTGTGTATAGTATCCCTTTCCTTCTATGATCGTAATCCCTCGTTCAATGCTTGAACTGATTTCCTTAGCGATTTCGTCACTTTTTTTACTGATGATAATGACAGATTTTCTAGGATTCAACCCATACAGGATATAGTCAATTACCTTTCCACTGATATAAATCGATATCAAAGTCATGATGGTTAATTCAAAACCAGTAATAAAGAAAAAGGGTAAAACAACAAAAAAATCTAACACCAACAAAGCAGATCCTGTGTTGAATCCGAAATATTTATTAATGATTCTTGCAACAATATCGGTCCCTGCCGTAGTACCACCTGCTAATATCACGGTTCCAATTGCAATACCATTCAAAACACCGACAATAAGGGGTAATAAGAGTTTCTCAGTCACTAAAATGTCAAAGGTAGGAATATATTTTAAAAATGAGGAGTAACTGATAATCGAAAGAATCGTGTAAATCATTGTGCGTCGATCAAGAAACTGGTAGCCAATGACAATCAAAAACCCATTGATTACGAGGTTACTAATATATAGCGGAATATTTAATGTATAGAACAAAATCAAATTAACACCTGTCACACCGCCTTCACCTAAGCTATTGACCGCAATAAACGTGTTTGTCACGATAGACATCAGTGCGCTACCCAAAATAACTAGAATGATAGAGGTAAGCGAGAGCTCAGCAAATACATTTTTGACTTTTTCAAACCATTTACTCATCTTTCTTATATCCCTTCAAATTGTATTATATCTATTTTGCTTTCTTGTGGTATTCTTCCATAATCACCTTTAGGACAGAAATAGCTATGGCTTCTTTTTTGTTGCGATCAATAAAGTGTTCGCCGTTCTTAGTAATGATGATTACCTCATTGTCATCACTATTAAAACCACTCTCTTTCTTGCTAATATCATTAGCAACAATCATATCTGCACTTTTTTTGTTCAACTTGTCCTTTGCGTATTTTATAATATCAGTAGATTCAGCAGCAAAGCCAACCTTATAACACTGACGATTGTCAATCGAGGTTAAAATATCAGGATTAGTCATTAGGTCTAACTGAAAACCACTTTTCTCTTGGTGTTGCTTTTTTATTTTTTGGTTACTATAATTTGCGACGCGATAATCACTAACTGCAGCAGCCATAATGACAACATCATAATTATTATATTCATTCTGTATGGCATCGTTTAATTGTATGGCCGACTCGATAACAGTCGTCTTCACCTCTGGTAACTTGGGGAGCACGGCTGCCTCTGGAGTGGCAATCAACTTTACAGTAGCTCCCAATAAACTAGCCGCATTGCTAAGTGCTACACCCATTTTTCCTGACGATTTATTCGTTAGAAATCTCACTGGATCAATTGCTTCGTGCGTGCCTCCAGCAGAAATCAAGAAACTGAATCCCTTCAACCCACTAGAAGATAGAGGTGGAAATTGGGCAATTGCTTCAGTTACTAACTCGATTGCTTTGACTTGCTGATCGATATCTGGCAATCTTCCCTTACCTTCATAACCCTCTGCCAAAAAGCCCGTTTCTGGTTCGACGACCCAAACACCATCATCCTTCAAATTTTTGATATGACGCTGAGTACGCTTGTTTTGCCACATATTGTGATTCATTGCTGGAAACACCACTACTGGAGCAGTGGTTGCTAACAATGTACTAAGTGCTTCATTATCAGCAATTCCCTCATCAAGTTTAGCGATTGTATTTGCAGTCGCTGGAGTGACTACGACGAGGTCACTCCAGTCTGCTAAGTTGATATGCGCTACTGGAGAAATCTGGTAATTATCATCTGTCAAGACCGGTTCTTTCGTTAACACACGAAAGGTTTCTGCTGTGATAAATTTCTCAGCTGTTTTAGTCATTGCAACACGAACACTTGCCCCTTTTTTTATCAATTGTCTCACGACATTTGGTATTTTATAAGCTGCGATTCCACCAGTCACAACGACCAGAATATTTTGGTTTGCTAACATAAATTTCTCCTCTGAAATTTTACTATGACGACATACCTTCACTAAAAACTCATTTTCCAAAAGACCACTTGATTAACTGCGTCATTACTTGAGTCGTCTCGTAGTGTTGCGCGATGTCCTAATAAGTTGACCTATCGTGGTATCAATGTCAGAAAATCAAAAGACCGTATCAAAACGTTTCAATACCTATTTTATGGTATTCTGCTGTCACTATCAATCATCTAAACTGACTATCGCCTAAATCATAGTGCCTTAATCCATACTTGCCCCAATCCATACTATAGACTCTTCACTTTTCTTTCGCAAAAAAGCCTTTGAAAAAATCAAAGACTTTACCTTCACATTATAAGGCTAACTTACACTATAAGGGTAACTTACACTAGACAAATTTCCTATAGAATTATCAGGACTTATAGAACTAACAGGACCTATAGAACTAAGACTAGCTCCTTAAAAAAACCAATACCATCATCTTTAAAGAGTTGCTAACTACTAAAGAAGCCATTTCTTACTGAGTAATGGACTCTAGGAGATCGGGGTTAAATCCGTAAAAAGGGGTCTCTCCTTCGACAGAAATAACGGGTAATGACTGAAAACCCATTTCCTTCACTTCGTTAAGTGCTTCGTTTGAAGCTGTTACATCTTTTTCAGTGTACGCAATATGATGCTCATCTAAAAATTTCTTAGTAAATAAACATTGCATACAATTTGGTTTTGAATAGACGACTACTGATTTGCTCATTTAATCCACCTCTTAATTTATGATTACGCTTATTATCTTACCTCATTCTTAGGAAATGGTAAACCCATATATTGTGGTAATTTGAAGCAATGGCCTATTTTATATCAATATGTTGTATGCCTCCACATCTAGACAAGACAGTTGTGGCAGTATGGGAACCCTATTAAAAAGACCTTATCGACATGCTTAAATACAATGCCACATTACTTTTAGTTCACTATAAAGTAGTTTCCTATTAAGGAGTGATTCCAAAAGAACCCCCAAGCCATTATTTCATGCAACTAAAGCATACATTTCCACACTATAGGCTTTTGTGATAGAGTATAAATTAGAAAATCACTAGGAGGTCCACAATGGTATTTGATGGTTTAGCGCTCCATTATATTTTAACAGAAATCAGTCCTTTACTCTCTGGAGGTCGCATAGGAAAAATTTACCAGCCTCTATCCCAAGAACTACACCTCATGATTCGTTCAAATCGAAAAAACTATCGATTGATTTTATCTGTTGATGCAATCAACGGAAGAATCCATACAAGTAATACTTCAAACGATAATCCTTTAAAAGCTCCCAATTTTTGCCTTATCTGTCGCAAATACCTCGAAGGTGCAAGAATCGAAAGCTTTGAACAACACGGCAATGATCGTTTTTTAACCCTCAATTTTACACACTTGAATGAGGTCGGTGATCACGAACGGTTGCAATTAATCTTAGAAATAATGGGAAGACATAGTAATCTCGTATTAGTGGATCATAATGGTAAAATCATTGATGCCATTAAGCACATCGATGAACACCTCAATAGTTTTAGAGAAATCCTTCCAGGTGTTTCTTATATTGCACCACCAAAAAGTGGCAAAAGAAATCCTTTTATATATGATGTTTTAGAGTTAGAAACGATCTTAACATCATTAGCAGAACCAGCCGATAACACAAGTAACCTTTCTAATTCTATTAATTCACAAACTAAAGAGTTAGTACACCAAAAAAACGAAAACCCATCAGATCTTGCAAATCGTTTAGCGACCTTAATAACGGCAAATTTTGAAGGAATTGCGAAGAAAACAGCCTTTGAAATCGTTTCATCAAGCATTCAGCGAAATTGTTCCTTAGGGCAAGCATTTTACGATTTTTGTCACCATGATCTTGATCCATTAGTTTATAAAAATAATGGCACTTTTATAGCAACTCCTTTTCCCTATTCTAGTCTGTATTCGAAAGATATTATAAAACGAACAGAAAGCTTTTCTGAGGCAATTGATTTTTCTGTAACTAGCAGTATTCAAAAAAATCGTATCAAACAGATGGCTGGTGATATCAAGCAATTAATCCGTAGAGAGATTGCCCGTAATAAGCAAAAAATAAAAAAGCTTTCGAAACAATTGCAAAAAACAGAAACTGCAGATGATTATCGAATTAAAGGAGAGTTACTCACTGCTTACCTGTATGAGATTACAAAGGGACAAGAAAGTATCACCCTAAATAATTTTTATGCTAATGAGGAACCCATTACTATTCGTCTAAACCCCGAGAAAACGCCGAGTCAAAATGCACAATACTATTTCAAACAGTACCAAAAGCTAAAAAGTTCTGTTCATTATCTACGTCATGAAATCGAGCATGCTAAACAAGAAATCAATTATTTTGAAATACTGGACATGCAATTAGCCCAATCAGATATTTCAAACATCGAGGCTATAAAAGATGAACTGGTCAAAGGAAACTATTTAAAGCGCAATTCTCACAAATCTAAAGGAAGAAATGCTCAAAAAAGTAAACCATTTACCTTTATTTCAGATGACGGCACTTTAATCAAAGTTGGGAAAAATAACCTACAAAATGAACGCCTATCTCTTAGAGATGCTAATAAAGCTTATCTGTGGCTCCATGCCAAGAACATACCCGGATCTCATGTTGTCATCGAAAGTACAGCCCCTACTGATGAAACGATTACACTTGCTGCAGAATTAGCTGCTTATTACTCAAAATTCAAGGATTCAGCCAATGTGCCGGTTGACATTGTACCTGTCAGTAAACTTCGAAAACCAAATGGATCAAAACCTGGTTTCGTTGTCTATGAGGGACAAAAAACAGTTTATGTCACACCTAAAGAAAGTCTCATCGAAGAACACCACTATAAAAAATAGTGGTGTTTCTTTTTGTGTATCAAGACTTTCCTTGTTAAAACAATCATAATTAGGAATTAGTCCTCTTATATAATTAGTCCTCTTTTATAAGAGTCACTTGATCATTGTCGTCGATTTCAGTGATTGAAACATCAACTGTTTCACTACGAGAAGTCGGAATGTTTTTCCCAACAAAATCTGCCCTAATAGGAAGTTCACGATGACCACGATCGATTAATACTGCTAATCCGATTCTTTTTGGTCGACCCAAATCAATCAAAGCATCCATTGCACTTCTAATTGTTCTTCCTGTGTACAATACATCGTCAACGAGAACGACATACTTGTTATCAATCGGGTAATTTTCTTCTCTAGCAATCCCTAAACTCGATTTTACTGGTGTCATACCACCATTTTTTTCTTGATCGTCTCGATAATTAGTGATATCTATCGCAAAACTGGTTATAGTAGTATCTTCGATGCTTTCAATGCGTTTAGCAATCCGATCTGCTAAAAACTCACCTCTTGTTTTGATTCCTACTAAAACGATATCTTCAACACCACGATTTTTCTCTAATATCTCATAACTGATACGTGTCAATGCGCGTTTAATGGCTGCTTCGTCCATTAGTAAAACTGAATCCATATTTTCACCTCTTATTTAAACTATTTAACAATACCGCAAACTCTTTGGGTAAGGGTGCTGTGAAAGTCATCTTTTCTTTAGTAATCGGGTGATTGAACGATAACTTCCCAGCATGTAGATATTGCCCAAATTCTGTCTTAGGTTTCCCATCATTATTGTACATTGGATCATTTAAGATTGGGTGTTTAATATAATCAAAATGAACACGTATCTGATGTGTTCTGCCTGTTTCTAGATGACACACCACTTCTGTAGCAGTGTTAAAGCGTTCAACCACCTTAAAATGAGTGATCGCCTCTTTACCGCCCTTCACTACTGCCCTCTTCAATCTATTTTTCTGATCTCTACCTATAGGGGCATTGATAGTACCGCTCGACTCTGTGATGATTCCTGCAACAATAGCCGTATACTCTCTTATAACATTATGCTTTGCAATCTCTTTAGCCAGTACAGAATGACTCTTGCTATTCTTTGCAACTACAAGTAGACCTGATGTGTCTTTATCGATACGATGCACAATTCCTGGTCTAAAGGATTCACCAACATCCTTTAAGCTTTCACAATAAGCTAATAGTCCATTGACGAGAGTATGAGACTTATGGCCGATAGAAGGGTGAACTACCATCCCAGACGGTTTATTAAGAACAATGATATCGCGATCCTCATAAATAATATCTAAATCCATCTTTTCAGGATTGGCGTTTAACGGTTCCTCTTTTTTCGGAAAAACAACTAGTACCAAGTCGCCTTTCTTAAGTGAAGTTTTATTGACTACTTTGTTCCCATTAACAGTTACTAATCCTTTTTCAATCCATTTTTGAATCTGAGACCGACTAGTCTCTTTTAAGGTGTCAGCAAGCCAAGTGTCCAATCGCTCTTCATCTGTTGTTAATTCAAAAGTGACTTGGTCTAATGGCTGGGTATTATAAGCATTAGTATCTAATGTTTCTTTTTGCCCTTCATCCAAGGTGAGCCCTCACTTCATCTAAAATAAAATAACTGATTAATAGTATGACCCCAACAGTCAAACACATATCAGCAACGTTAAATATTGGAAAATCAATAAATTCCAGTTGTATCATATCAACAACATACCCCAACCTATAACGGTCAATCCCATTACCAATAGCTCCCATAGCGATCAAAGCGTAGGATAAGTTGACTAAGATGCCATTATTCCTGTTTTGATAAATCAAATAAACTAGCACGATAACAACCGCGATTGTGATGACCAAAAAAAACAACCGTTGACCTTCTAGAATTCCCCATGCAGCACCTTTATTTTGCAAATAAAACAAGGAAAATATTTTATCTAAGACTGGCTTAGTCTCACCTAATGCAAGGTGGTTAACAACTAGCATCTTTGTCCATTGATCAAGTAGAACTCCTATTGCTATCAAGACAATATAACCTATCATTTATATACCTCTCAAAGTAGAATTTAGTTTTATTATATCATCTTAAAGAAGTAAACACAGTAAAAATAACCCTTTCTTGTCAGAAAGTTTAAAAAACACTATAATGAGTAGAGATTCACTATTACGATTGAAGGAGTTATCTATGCTTAGATATAGATACATCTTGTTTATACTAGTCTCGCTTTTTCTTCTCACGGGATGTTCTAATCGTGAGCAACAGGCCATCCGAGCTTTAAATGAATTTGAAGCTGAATCACATGATAGCATTAGTGAATTGGATGTTATTAAAAAAAGTGAAGTAAATTTGCAGGATGATTTTGAGGCAACCATTGGTGAAGATGAAAGTCTAGAAACCTTTAGTGACGAACAAGGACCGATATTTGATAACCTCAATAAAAGACAAGAAAGTATTGAAATACTTATCCAACTCAACAAATCATTAGATAAAGCTAGAGAACGTTTAGCGGCTATTGAATCATCTCAAACAAAAGGAGTTACTAAAGAGGATATTACGTCATTTATGTCCAGTTTAGACTCATTCAAAAAAGTAAAAGGTAAGTTCACCAAGGATTACCAATTGATGCTTGATGCCGAAAGAAAATTTTATAGCTCTCTTGGGGACGAGGATATGGACTATAAAAAGTTTCAAGCTGGTCTTTCTGATATCAACAAACTTGCTGATCAAAACATGAAAGAAATCGATGCTCTCTCAACTCAACTAGATGGCTTATCTACTGTTATCAGATCAGTCCATGATAAACTAGTTGTCGCAGAATAAGCTTCTTGTCATTCAAATAATTCAGAAAGGGCTCATATCTATGATATTAAATAAATCTGTTAGCTTTTTTTTCAAAGCAATAGTCATAATGCTGGCATTTATTTGCATCATCTTCCAAAGCAAAACAGTTTTGGCTGATGACAGTTCTAATGATGGTGAAAATGTACCATATAGGATCGGTAAACTACTTGAAACGCCCAAAAATCTACCACAACGATTGTTCTACGATAGTGGCATTGATATTCCCTATCCAAAAGATGGTGTGAGAGGCATTTATGCTTCCGCATACAATTTCAATGGAGAGTCACGTGATGATCTCATTCAATTTTTAGATGACACAAAATTAAATAGCATCGTCATAGATGTTAAAGATGACACAGGGTTTATCACTATGCCATTAAAGGGTGTCACACATGAACAAGGAAAAAATAATTTTGAGAATATCATACCAGATACAAACGATATGCTGAAAACATTAGAAGATCACGAGATATACCCTATAGCTCGTATCGTTGTATTTAAAGATGGTATATTAGCTGGAGAACGACCAGACCTGTCGTTTACCCAAGCTGATGGATCGCTTTGGAGTAGTGGTGCTGGAGATAAATTCGTTAATCCATTTAAAAAAGAAGTCTGGGATTATAATGTTCAAGTAGCAGAAGCAGCTGCAAAAGCAGGATTTAAAGAGATACAATTTGATTATGTTCGCTTCCCTGAAGGCTTTGAAACATTTTCTCACAACTTAAACTATGATGCAGAAAACTACTCGAATGAGAGTGAAGATCTTAATCAGAGAGTTGATGCAGTCACTGACTTTGTCGCCTACGCCCATGAAAAATTGAAACCATACGGTGTAAAAGTTAGTGTCGATATATTTGGGTACGCCGCTACAATCGATGAAGCTTCTGGGATTGGACAAAATTTTAGTAGCATTTCTTCAAATGTTGACATTGTTTCGTCAATGATCTATCCCAGCCATTGGGGAACGTCTTATTTTGGTATTGACAAACCAGACTTGCACCCGTATGAGTTAGTCTCTGCCTACATGGAAATCGAAAATGCTCTATTGGGTCAACTTGATGAGAAACCTGTCTCAAGACCTTGGTTGCAGGATTTTACCGCTTCATATTTAGGATATGGTAACTACTTGGAATACGGCCCTGATGAGGTAAATGCTCAGTTAGATGCCCTACGAGATGCTGGAGTCAACGAATATCTATTGTGGAATGCTACGAATGATTACACTAGAACGGGTGTCAATTTTTAAACCATAGTCCCAATAAATAGATATATGGTAATTTACTTTTAAAAACAACAGTAAAAAGCGATATGACAATTTAAACTGTCATATCGCTTTTTCTATCTATATCCCTCTATTTATCACTCTATCTATATCATTATATCTATATCACCCTACCGACATTAATCCTTATAGAATCATTCAACTGAAATTACTTTATTCGCCCTAATAAAGGCCAAATAGGATGCAGTCACTGGCTTTTTATAGGCTAGTTCTAGAGCGGTTTTATAGTTTTTAAGTTGAACAGTATACATGTCAACTCTTTCTTTCAGTTGAATTTCCGACTTGATATGATCTGTCTTATAATCTATCAAAACAATCTGGTTTTTAAATTCAATGAAACAGTCTATAGTACCATGCACCATGATTTTATCATCGCTAGTGTCAATTGTCTGATTACTTTTTAACCGTTCACTTGCCGCTTCCACTGGAAGAACCATAGAAAATGACTTCTCCACTGCTATGTCACTAAAATCATTCGATATTAATGGCACAATTTTAGTAATAAAGAAACGATATAGCGTTCCAACTTCCGGCTCCGTCAGTGACTCAAATACAGATTGATGACCGTCTCGTAAACTATCAAAGGCTAAGGCGAAATCCATCGTTTTCATTTGCTTTGTTTCCTCGACCCAAAGACGATAAATCTCATGGTACAGCAACCCTCGCTCAATGCTTGATAATTTCTTACTGCCAAGATTTAGATCAGACTGCTTATCAAATTGGATTGCACTTGGTTGTTTTGATTCCAAGAACGGAGCAATCTCAAGATCAGGATAATCTGGGTCAACATTGATTTGCTTTATTTCTGAGACAGATTGGTATGCCGCTAATTTTGTAGCTTCATCATTCGGATATTCGACCCCATATAAGTTATCTAATTGATCTTTGAATTTTTCTATCGTGAAATCGTTAGGAATAGACCTATTATCAACAGTCTTCATTTCTTCGGTAGCCCTATTTTCTGCCTCTTCCCTACTATTTGGCTCTTCACCATCATGCATTAAGTTTAGTGCTTGGTTTATGGCGTTAGAAACGACGTCATCTTCTTCAATCACAGTTAAGGTGATGTCATCATTTGGAACAATATAACCAAGCCAATCTAGAAACGAATGAGCTGATTCACGTAAAGCCGTTGGCAACAAGTCCCGAGTTTGGTGAAAAGCCTCAAAATTGTTCAATACATTTTCACTGACTTTTCCAACCATAAACAGTTTTTCTCGTGCTCTTGTCATTGAAACATATAGCTTTCTCAATTCCTCTGACAATTCTTTTCTTTTCTGTTGGTTAATTAAGGTCTTTTTGACAATCGAAGGGTACTTTATGTAGTCTTTCTCATCGAAATAATCTATTCCCAATCCGTTATGATTTGTTAGAATGATTGGTTTACGGAAGTCTTCAAAATTGAACCTTTTATGTATAGCGGCTAAGAATACGATTGGAAACTCCAAACCCTTACTACCATGAATCGTCATTACTTTCACCGAGTTGATATCTTGTTCGGGCTTTTCAACTGGCTTCATGTCATTGTCAAACTTTCTTAAATAAGATATCACAGTAATAAAGGCACGTAAGCCTTTAAACCCGTGCTCTTCAAAACTTGCAGCTCGCTTAATTAGAGCTTGAACATTATGGTATCTTTCATCACCGTTTTGAAAGTTTCTAACAACTTCTGGAAAGTAGGTTTCCCTGTAAATACTTTCAATAAAGGTTACCAGTGAAACTTGTTTCGCTAATAGGCGCCATCTTGATATGTCATCAAGAAATTGTGTAATTAATGGATTACCCTCAATTCTCTGATAGGTTTTAACGGCCTCAAAGAAAGACGAATCGGGATTCTTTATTCTAATCTCTGCCAACAATTGATCACTTATACCATATAAGGGAGACTTTAGTACTGCAACTAACGGAATATCTTGATAAGGATTATCGATGACTTCTAACAAAGAGACAATTATCGTCACTTCACTACGTTTAAAATACGAGTCTCCATGCTCAATGTCGACTGGAATGCCGAAACTAGCAAATATTGACTCAATTGCTTCATTTTGTGATCGAGTAGGTACAAGAACCGCAATATCTCTATAAGAAATTGCCTTCTTTTCCCCCCTCTTGTCTAAAACCTTAAATTCTGTGACAATGAGTTCCTTTATTTTTGTGGCCATATAAGTAATATCGGGTTGTTTTTCCAAATTAGTCAGCAACCCTCTAGAATCTGCATCTAAAACTTCGTTACTATTATCTTCTGAATTATCTTCTGGGTGATCGTCATTTGTCGTTTGATTACTTGAAGATGTCGGTGAAACAATTAATGATAGCTCTGTTTTGTAAGAGTCATCAGGCACATAATAACGATTGCCTTCAATTAAATGCGCTTTTTCATCATAGGACATTTCTCCAATGTCATCATCCATCAATTGCGAAAAGACCCGGTTGACAGAATTTAATACTTCAAAACGAGATCGAAAGTTTTCAGCTAGAATGATGCTTTTTCCCTCAGATTTCTGATTACTTTTGTTCAATTTCTCTGAAGAAACGGGTGCTTTATCATACTCTTGGTACTTCTTTAAAAATAGAAGTGGCTCGGCTAGCCTGAAGCCATATATAGACTGCTTCATATCGCCAACCATAAATCTATTTTTACTATCGCCCGTTCGACTAACCCCTTCTAAAATGCTTTCTTGCAAAGAGTTAATATCTTGATATTCATCTACCATGACTTCAGATAACTTATGCTTAAAATGGTGAGCAACTTGGTCGACTTTTAATAACTCCAACGCATTATGCTCGAGATCGTTAAAGTCTATCAGCGCTCGTTGGTTTTTATAATCCTCATATTTGATTTTGAATAATTTTGTAACTCTAACAAGTTCTGAAATGATTGGCCGACTAATTCTCATGATTTCAAGATGATAGTTTGCTTCTTCAAAAAAATAGGACTCTGTTAGCTGTTTAATATCAGCTATAATGTTTTCTCTTAGGCTATAAATAGATGACAAAAATTCACTATCAAGGTCATCTTTTTTACTTTTTGGAATTCTTGGCCAACTCTTTTTCGATTGATTCATCAGCAAAGAAACGCAATGATCATAATCATCTTGCTCCAAACTATCTTCTACTGCTTTTATAGTGTCATAAGAAAATTCGACATTATCCACCCATTTTTGATAGTCTTCACCGGCAGAATTAAGGGCACGCATTATGTTATCAAAACGCTCAAGAATCCATTGAATTCTTTGCCGAGCATCAGGTTTGATCATTTGCTGATATATGGGAGTATTCGTAAAGGTTGTAGAATTAGCAACATCATACCATTGGTTTAACGAGTCCAACCATTCTGTTGGATCTGGTTTGGCTGTTGAAAAATAGTAGATTTTTTTGATCAGTTCAAACAATGCTTGGTCACCAGAATCATTTCCATATTGGCGGGCAAGTTGTGTAAAAGCGTCTTCCGTATACAATTCTTCTTCAATCTCCGCCCAAATACTTTGGAATATTAGATTCTTTTCTGCCTCATTTGACAAGACTTTGGTTTGTTGATTGATCGTTAACAAGTAACCAAACTCGTCAATCATTCGCTTACAAAAAGCATGTAATGTCGAAATATAAGCTTGTGGCAGATAAAGCAATTGTTGCTGAAGTTGGAGTCTCTCCTGTTCATCAACGGTTAAACTGATCCTTTCTTTAATTTTCTTTTCTATCCTTTCTTTCATTTCACTAGCTGCAGCTTCAGTAAATGTGACAATCAACAGTGAATCAATCGGAACACCCGATAGAACTTTTGTTAAGACTCTTTCAGCCAGTACAGTGGTTTTTCCAGATCCGGCAGATGCAGAAACGAGAATATTGCTACCAGATTCATGAATTGCCTGCCATTGATGGTCTGTGTATTGGGAGTTTTTCTCCTTTATGGGAATATCAAAATTTTGGTTTGCCATTTAAACACATCCTTAATGAGCTGAAGTTAAAAGATAGTAATTAGTTAGTAATTAGTTAGTAATTAGTTAGTAGTTAGTAGTTAGTAGTTAGTAATTAGTTAGTAGTTAGTAATTAGTTAGTAACTACTAACTAATTGGTTATAGCTTTTTAAAATGATCAATAGTAATATCCTTTGACTTTGGACGATAGTAATTTTTCGGTAGACTTGGATCAAATAGACTAATTGGGTAATAGATTCCCTCTTTCACTGTGTCGACAAGGGTATCCTCCAGAGGTGCTAAACTGATATCTCCTTTTAAAATTCTTTCTGCAGCCTCTACCACCAATCTATTGGCATAAGCTAAGAGTGTGTCAAAGGATTCTTTGGATTGAACAGCGCTGTTTTTGGTGAGTTCTCCATTTTTCTTAAGTTTCGTCTTGAAAACTCTAGAAGAGTTATCTATATTTAAACGGTGATCAATGGAACACAAGACGTCTGTCTCGTTTAAGACCATACTCTCAGCTCTAAAGTCATTAAGCCGATTCTTCAAAAATTCTTTTGCTTGATCCTCAGCGCTTAAAGTACTATAGGTATGCTCAATATAGCGACTCTTTAAAGACACATAAGACATCCCTAACGTTTGACTCTGATTAAATTTTTTTAAGGCCACATCTAAGTAGATCAGTAGTTGTAAGTCTACGCCATCATAGATACGAGTTAAATCAATTTTTTTACCAGAAGATTTATAATCCGACACATAGATGTAGGACTTATCTTGGAAGAAAAATCGCTCTAAACGGTCAATACGCCCTCTCAAAGTAGCGACTCCTCCGTTTGACAAGGAGTATTTTGGCGCTATAAAGGACTTATCATGTTGGTCGCCAAAAACTGTTTCAGTCATCACATCATGGGGGATCAAATCTTGTTGTAGCTCCAATTGGGCAAATAAGACCTGAGAAATCGTTTCTTTCAATCGTTCTAACATAAAGGCAGTATAGTTATTATAATTGAAGCGACGAATAATCGCTGGATTTACTGCTTTATTGTCAATTGACCGACTTATGACATCACTTAAGGCAGCCTTCAGGTCTTTTGGTTCTCGTGTTTCAAGTTGAAGGTCACCAATAATAATTTCTTTCCAGAATTCGTCAAGCATGAAATGAGCAAGTGTGCCCTTTTCTAGTACTGTAGGCTCATAAGTAGGACGCTCCTGTAGCTTTAAGCCATATTTTAGAAAATAATTATAAGGATCCTTATAAAAAGATTCTAATTGTGAAACAGATAGATGCAAATTTGTGCCATACAAGTCTTGTGCAATCCGTTCTGGCAACTTTTGGGGAATATTCGACCAAGAGAAAGCTGACTTAATTCTACTAATCAAGTGGTCATAACCACCAATTCTATTGAGATAAGTTAAAAAGACTTGTCTAAATTGCATATCCCCCAAATAACGGCTTACTACCTCACTAGTTGATACGTAATTGGCTCTTGCCTTAACAGGTGCCACTTCAAAAGCAGTGGCAATCTGTGTTAAATAAGGTGAGTATTTGATTTCTTCGCCTTCTTCTCCAAACTGAAAACTACTCAAGTGTAACCGCTCACTTGCTAGTTTAAGGACTAGTGCTAGAATATAGGGCTCAGCAGCTATTTTTTGTTTAAAAGGTGGTTTCAAATCCTTATCATTAGGCATAACAGATGCTAGTGCATCACGTTCAGATTCATTGAACAGACTTGACACTGGTGGCGACAATGGTAACACATCTTGCGTCAATCCAATTATAAATATTGCTTTTCTAGGTTGGTATTGAACTGCATCAATAGTTGTGACTACTAATTGGTCTAATCTTGTAGGTGGTAACTTATAATTGGTTCGCGAAAAAAGATCTAAGAGAATGTCAAAATAAGAAACAGTTAACTCTTTTTCAGTAGTGTGATATTGCGCCATTTCAACCATAAAATCCTGCAATACCTTAAAAACCTGTTCATGGTGTCTAGACAGTTCTATCTCATTCATCTCTATTGCGACATCGCGCCAATAGTTTAATTGGTCTACAACACCATAGTCTATCAAGAATTTCTTTAGAACAGTTGCAAACTGAGACATATCCATCAGTTTACTGAATCTTTGTCGAATGTCTGAGATCATATTCATGACTTGTTTATAAAAATTCTCGAGCCTTTTTATAGCTTCATCATCAAGATCAATAAGCATTTTCCTGATTTCCTGCTCTGATACCCAACCCTCTACGATTAATGGATGCCTTTCATCAACTCCAAACCCTTCTAAAAGGATATCGAGATAATCTACCTGGGATTCAAAAGCTTTAATGATGTCTGTTTTAAGTGCTAGATTCTCACTCTGATTTAAAGTACTCGAACCCGTGTGTGTCACTTCACTGGAAATTTCCGGATAATCACAAGGGATAGAGAAAAACTGATTCCGTAAAAGAACTAGTAAATCTGCTCTGGTCCAGCTGGTGGTAGTGATTTTTTTTAAACTTTCAATTAAAGTAACTAACGGATGATCAGCCATTTTTTCTGGTTCATCCCACAAGAATGGTATCTGTCCCTCTTTTAATAGTTTTGGTAGGACAAGTTTATACCGTGATAATTGTCGTGTAGCAATCAGTATATCCTTATAACGATACCCCTGCTCCTCGACTAACCCCTTGATCTCTTTCAGTACTTGAATAGCCTCTTCCTCTAAATTCAAATAATTGACTAGGTGAATATCTTGACTCACATTGACTCGTTTCTTTTGTTCTTTGGTTGTTTCAAATATTTTAAGCCAAGTTTCCGCTAATTGAAGCTCTTCCCGATTAGTTCTAGAAGAAAAGTGATGGTATAGCGGAATATTTTCCTTTCGAGCTTCAACTAGTAAGGTTTGATATGTTCGTTTAGGAATATCATATGGATCAAACAAGGACACATTTGAATCATTAACCATTTTTTGATCACCAGTTAAATAAATAGTAACATCATTATGACTTGCCATTGCCATAATCAATTTTATTTCTTCAGGATTGAAACGGTAAAAGTGACTGATATAAACATCAGTATTTCGCATCACTTCTTTAATCAAAGTTATAGCACGTTCTTGATATCTTTGTCGTAAACAATAGTTTTTAGGTAATAAGGCGTTATAGCTCTTTATAATCTTGCTTATATCTTGTAGTTTTTGCTGTAATAAGATATTTTCATGAGATGCTTTACTGTCCTGATCCAAACTGATCAATTCATCAATCGTTAAATTACCACTCGTTAGTTCTGACATGACTTCAGATATTTTAGTGATAAAATCCGGATACTGGCTCGCATTTTTATAAATGGTCAATTTTTCTGAAACAGAATTAATAGCTTGGCTTAATAGAAGTGTCTCGGTAATACCTGTAGGAATTTCAAAATTGTAAATATCGTCATATCTTAATAAGTACCACAAAAATCGGGAAATAGAGAATACTTTGGTATTAAAGCTTGCTGACCCCTGTTCACTTAGAGAACCAATATAATCACGCTCAGCCTCAAATTTAATGTGTTCAGGCACTAAAATCAATTGTTTTTCCGCCGTTTCACTTCCCTTTTTGATTAGCGGTTTAATCAACCTTTGGGGGTTATCATCTATTTCATAAAAACTAAAAATCAAACTCATAGCTTCACTCCTTATAGAAAGTCGGCTCGCATTGGACTTTAGGAAACTGTTATCTGATATTACCACTGCTTATCTTTGCATGTTAAAAGGATTGGATAACATAAACTGTCTGACACCTTCCATTATACAAAAAAAGACCGAACCATCGTTATAGATTTAGGATCTATACAAAAGTTCGGATTTTTTTCGATCACTTAGAGTGAAATCGCATGGTTCTTCAGCTAGCTATTTAGTCAGAAACTACTGCTTCTTGAGCAATCTGTATCAATAGTTTTGTTGCTTTTTCCATTGCTTCTAAAGACACAAATTCATAGCGTCCATGAAAATTCTCTCCACCAGCAAAAAGATTAGGAGTTAAAAGACCCATGAAAGAAATCTTTGAACCATCAGTGCCACCACGTATTGGTTCGATGATTGGTTCAATAGATAATTTTTCCATTGCTTTTCGAGCTATTTCTACGGGCCACATATCCTCTTTTATTTTATCTATCATATTGTAGTATTGATCAGCTAATTCCAAAGTAACACGATCTCCGAACACTGAATTAAGGTCCTCTGCTACTTTAATTAAATAGTCCTTACGATACTCGAATAATGACGCACTATGGTCTCGTACAATATAAACAAGTTTAGCTTCTTCTACAGTACCTTCTACAGATACTAGATGGTAAAAACCTTCACGATCAGACGTTTTCTCTGGTACATCTAAGGATGGCAATGCGTTTTGAAATTGACGTGCAATCTCTAAAGCGTTCACCATTTTCCCTTTTGCAGTACCGGGATGAACGTTTTTCCCTTTTATCTTGATGACGGCTGAACAAGCATTGAAACACTCATACTGTAATTCACCAACAGGTCCACCATCTACTGTATAGGCATAGTCACTTGCAAACGATTCAACATCAAAATGGTCTGCCCCTCTACCAATTTCCTCATCTGGACCAAAAGCAATTCGTATCAGGCCATGTTCAATTTCAGGATGGTCAATTAAATAACTCATAGCCGTGATTATCTCAGCAATGCCCGCCTTATCATCAGCGCCCAACAAGGTCTTACCATCAGTCGTAATTAGTGTATCTCCCACATAATTTGATAAGTTCACAAATTCTGAAGGATCTAATACGATATTGTCTTCTTCATTCAGAATGATTGTCTTCCCATCATAGTTTTTATGAATCTGTGGTTTGATATTACGGCTTTCAAAATCTGCTGTATCCATATGCGAAATAAAGCCAATAGTCGGGACTTTCTTCTTTGTCGTAGGCAAAACAGTAGCAGTCACAAAGCCATTATCAGCATTATATGACACATCTGAAAAGTGTAGATTTTGCAATTCACCAACTAACTTTTTAGCAAATTCTACTTGCGACGGCGTGGATGGTATAGAGTGACTCGATTCATCTGAACGAGTATCTTCTTTAACGTAGGATAAAAAACGGTTTAAAAGTTCTTGCTTCATATGACAAACCTCACTTTCTAAATTTAAACGGATCAGTATTAATTTGTGATGGTATAAAGTTAATTTCAAGTAATTCTGTTTGTTGTTTGAACCAATCGACCAATTTTTCTGTAATAATATGTTCCATATAATGGCCAGGATCTACCGCATAAAACGGTAATTCCATGATATCATGGCTTGTATGATAATAGAGATCCCCAGTTATAAACAGATCGGCCGATTTATTGTATACATCGTTATAAAAGTTGCCGCCATCACCAGCTAAAATAGCAATTTTTTTGATGGTATTAGGTACAGTTTGACCTTCAACTAATCTGAAATCCTGCCACCCCATCTTATCAGTCATGTATGCCAAAAACTGATCAATAGCCATATCAAATGGCAACTCTCCAACTCGACCTAAGCCAAAATTCTGTGACGAAAAGTAATCTTTGGTCACATTAAACACTAGATCAGCATGGTGTTGTAACTTATGGACCCAATGGCTCATGTCTTCTAAGTAGGCTTCACTAATTGTTGTTTGTAACCATTGAATCTCCTGTTCATCAACCCAACTAGTCCATTCAAAAGCCTCTTCATTTAAGGAGCAACGAACTGGAAAGTCTAGCTCTTCCAACTCTTCGTAGACTCTTTCAACACTGGCAGGAGCAACTTTTAAGCTAATATCATAGCGATTAAGTTGCTTTGTTGGATGAAGGATTTCTACATTGGATAACTCTAATTTTTCGCAAAACCAATCATTCATCCCACCAGGTACAATATCCAAGTTCGTATGAGCAGAATAGACTGTAATATTATGTTTAATTAAATCAGCAATCATTTTATCATTTGGATTACTAAAATCTAACTGCTTAATTGGATGAAAAATCAAAGGATGATGGGAAAAAATGACATCTACTTTTTTTTCAATCGCTTCTTTAACAACTTCTGGTCGTACATCTAATGTTACTAATACTGACGCCACTGGACGATTTAAATCACCTATTTGGAGTCCAATGGGGTCCTTAGGCATCGCAAGAATCTCGGGGCAAGCAGTTTCGAAAATTGATATAAATTGTTTAATATTCATTGTTCTGAATCACTTCCTTTAACCATCTGATTCGTAATTTAAAGCTCTCACGTTGAGAAGCTGCTTTATCAGATATGGGGATTTGATCAAGTATCTTCTCATAATGCTTTAAATCATGCTTCCATTTGGCTATAACACTAGGCTCTTTTGCTTTGCCTTTTAAAACTGGGCCAATAAAACAATCAAAAGAAGAATAGTCATACATTTCTCCAGACCTTTTGGCCTTTATTATCGGATAAAAATGACTTCTCTCCTCTACAATAGTTTCATCAGTGATCACATAATTGTTAGCCATTAACCAACGCCTTACTCCTTCATCTCCAACATTAGGTTGAAGAACGAGTTGAGTAATACCTTGTAATTGGTGTTTCTTTAATCCTTCGTTTAAAATTGTGACGATCAATTCGCCACCCATACCACAAATAGTAGCACAATCGATAGGATCATTCTCCAATAGGGGGTCGAACCCGCTACCTAACCTAATGGCTATTAACTCTTCAACCCCATAGGCTTTGACACTCGTAAGTGCATTAGCTAAAGGTCCTTCTACAACATCACACGCAATGGCGAAAGAGACAAGCTCTTGTTGTATCAAGTAAATAGGCAAAAAAGCATGATCAGTACCAATATCTATGACACCTTTACAATTATCGAGAGTATCCGCAACAGCTTGTAATCTTTTCTTCAGGTGAATAGTTTCTGTCATAAGCTTACTCTAAAAAATCACGTAATTGTTTTGAACGACTAGGATGCTTTAACTTCCGTAACGCCTTAGCTTCAATTTGCCGTATGCGTTCACGTGTCACTCCGAATACTTTACCAACTTCTTCAAGAGTTCTAATTTCGCCACCACGATCTAATCCAAAACGTAAGCGCAAAACATTCTCTTCACGATCAGTTAATTGCTCCAGTACTTCATTCAATTGTTCTCTTAATAAAGCATAGGTCGTATGATCCGATGGACTAGTCACACCCTCGTCCTCGATGAAATCACCCAAGTGAGAATCATCTTCCTCTCCAATTGGAGTTTCTAATGATACAGGATCTTGAGCAATTTTTAATATATCACGAACTTTTTCAGTTGGAAGATCCATTTCAGCCCCAATTTCTTCAGGTGTAGGTTCTCTTCCTAGATCTTGTAATAATTGTCTTTGAATTCTCACGAGTTTATTGATGGTTTCAACCATATGCACAGGAATTCTGATTGTCCGTGCTTGGTCAGCAATTGCCCTTGTAATTGCTTGTCTGATCCACCAAGTTGCATAAGTAGAGAATTTGAATCCTTTCGTATGGTCAAATTTTTCAACCGCCTTCATCAAGCCCATATTTCCTTCTTGAATCAAGTCAAGAAACTGCATGCCCCTACCGACATATCTCTTGGCAATCGACACCACTAATCTCAGATTGGCTTCTGCTAATTCTTGCTTAGCTTCTGTATCCCCATCCTTGATTCTTAATGCAAGCGCTACTTCCTCATCAGCAGTTAACAAGGGTACCCGTCCAATCTCTTTCAGGTACATTCTAACGGAATCATTGATTTTGACCCCGGTAGGTGCTCCAGCATCCTCTGCTGTCGTTTTGCCTAAGTCATTTTCAGTTTCTTCAGTTTGCTTTTTATCAGTTTGTTTTAATTGAAAATTTGTTGGTCCACCGTCCTCATCAACGACAGCTACACCTGCATCTTCAAAACGTTGAATGAGTTTTTCTGTTTTATCAGCATCTAAGTGATAAGGGCTTGCTAATTCTTTGATCAGGTCATCATAATAAATTTGCCCAAGTAATTTTTTTTCCGCAATTATTTGTTTTGTGCGTTTTTCATAAGTTACTTGCGGCATTTGCTTTTCTTTTTGAGCCATTTAAAAGTCTCCTTTTTGCTTTTGATTCATTAAGGTCATAATTTTTAGAGCAATTTGCTTACTTTTGTCTTTATCCCCACTCCTAGAGGCCTCATTTAATTCTTTTTTGAGTTTTTCAATTTGCTGAGCAACCGTAACCGAATCAACCACGGTTCGAATTAAGTCATCAAACTCTTCTCGTGTAAAAGCAAGATCAAAATCAACTAATGAAATCTCTGTTAACAATCCTCTTTCAGTTTCACTATTAAGCTTTGACAGGACAGACTTCACATCAAATGGTGCTTGTTTGTCCTGGTGAAATTCTACTAATGCCCAAAATAAATTTTGATAGTTATCAGATGGAAACGGAATGGGATCATCAGGTAAGTAAGACCATGCAATCTCTTTTGTCATTAAACGGTAGAGAATCTGTCTCTCAGCACGTTCAACTTTGCCAATCTGATCTCTTTTCATTGGCTCGATACGAACGTTTTGATATATGCGCTTGTTGTGGTTGTCTCTTTTTTCTTGACTTATAAGAGCGACAAATTCCTCTTTTAGACTATCAACTGAAATATCAAATTCTTCGGATAAAACACTAAAGTATCGGTCACGTTCTATCGGATTTGCATGTTTTAGTTCGCCCAAGAGTAACGGAATCATACTCATCAAATCATGGCTATTTGTCTTTCTAAACTGGTCTTCCAAAAATCTTTTTGAGAATTCAAAAGGTGTTTCCCTATTGTGTTGGTAAAAATTCAAGAACTGTTTAGCCCCATGTTTTTTGATATAGTCATCTGGATCACAACCCTTAGGCCAAGGAATTACCGATATCTCAAAGTGGTTGGTTTGACGTAATAGATCAATGGCACGTTTAGTAGCTTTCATACCCGGAGTGTCACCATCATACCCTAGAACAATACGATGTGTTAGGGATCTTAAACGATTAATCTGTGATTCAGTTAAACTCGTTCCTAATGAAGCAACAACTTGCTTGATACCAGCATCGTAAACACTGATAACATCCATATATCCTTCTAACAAAAACACTTCATTGACTTTGCGTATTTCTCTTTTAGCCAAATCGAGATTAAATAGAAAGTGCCCTTTGTTGAACAATTTAGTTTGTGGGGAATTTATATACTTTGCCTGATCGAACTGTGAATCTTCTTCTTCATCAGTTAAGGCAGGTATGATACGACCAGAGAATGCAATAATTTCTCCTTGTTCATCTCTTAATGGAATCATCAATCTGTTTTGAAAACGTCCAATTAATTCTTTCTGATTATCAGGATCTTGAAATAATCCAGATTGAATTAGTTCTTCAGTATCAAAATTATTTTGAGACATGATCTGTCCAACCAGTGTCCGATCAGCAGGAGCAAACCCAATTTGAAACTCATCGACAGCTTTAGAAGATAACTTTCGTTGGTTCAGATAGTCCCTAGCAACTTCTCCTATTGGTGTATATTTTAGTGTGTGTTGATAAAACTGACCAGCTTTTGCAAGTGCAGCAGTTCCTACTTTTTTACGATCAGATTTGGAGGAATCATAACCGTCTTTTTGTAATTCATTTGATAACTCTAAATGTCCAAGCTCTGCCGTTTTAATAACAGCCTCAGGGAATGACAAATTGTCACGTTCCATCAAAAATCCAAACACATTCCCGCCTCTTCCACAACTAAAACAGTGATAAATCTGTTTATCTGGAGAGACTGAAAAAGAAGGTGTTTTTTCATCATGGAAAGGACAATAGCCAAAATAATTCTTACCAGTCTTTTTTAATTCTACGTAATTCTCTATTATTTGAACAATGTCAGTCTGTTCTAAAACCTCATCGATTTTTTCCTGCGGTATTAGCTTAGCCATGTTACTACCTTCACTTCTTTATCGCTTCTTCAATGACTTGCCACGCCTTATCAAAGCCTTCACCTGTAGTAGCAGAAAATAAGGTATACTCCGTATCATCTCTTATTTCTAAGGCGTTGATTGCTTGCTGTAACTGTCCTTGCCTTTTTGACTTGCTCACTTTATCCACCTTAGTGAATACAACATGAAAAGGGATGTTATAATAGATTAAGAAATTTGCCATTTGAATATCATCGCTAGTCGGCAAATGTCTAAAGTCAACTAATAGAATCACAGCTTTTACCATCTTACGAGTTGTTAAGTAATCCTCGATCATTTTGCCCCATTTTTCTCTTTCGGTTTTAGATACCTTTGCATATCCGTAACCGGGTACATCAACAAAAAAGAATAACTCATTGACCAAATAAAAATTTAACGTTTGAGTTTTTCCTGGTTTGCTAGACGTTCGTGCCAAATTTTTACGTTTTAACAATCGATTGATAAAAGATGATTTACCAACATTTGACCTGCCAGCTAAAGCAATCTCTGGCAAGAAATTTTTGGGATATTGTTTAGGTGTGACAGCTGAAATAACAATCTCTGCAAAATTAACTTTCAAGACTCACACCTCCCTCATTCATTTCAATATAATACTGTATCAAATCTACCACTTAAGAAGATAATCGTTTTCCCGAACGGTTATAGATTTGGGGTTTTGCTAGCACTTCAGGTTCAACACAGTCTTTTGTGATAATAACTTTTTTGACATCATTACGACTAGGTATATCGAACATGATATCAAGCATCACTGACTCTATAATAGATCTAAGGCCTCTTGCACCTGTATTACGTTTGATGGCTAGTTTTGCAATAGCTGTAAGCACATCTGGTTCAAAGTCCAACTCTACACCTTCAAAAGCCAGTAATTTCTTGTACTGTTTTACAAGAGCATTTTTAGGTTCTGTCAAAATTCGAACTAAATCTTCCTCACTCAATTTTTCAAGAGCAGCCATAACTGGTAAACGCCCAATAAACTCTGGAATCAATCCAAATTTCAATAGGTCTTCCGGTATTAGTTCTTGAATTAAACTATCTTTTTCATTCTTTTGAGTCGCTGATTTGCCAAAACCTATAACCTTTTCGCCTAAACGCTCCTTGATGATGGTTTCGATGCCGTCAAACGCGCCACCAACAATGAAAAGAATATTAGTTGTATCTATCTCAATCATTTCTTGTTGCGGATGTTTACGACCACCTTGTGGCGGAACACTCGCAGTTGTACCTTCTAAAATTTTCAATAACGCTTGTTGGACACCCTCGCCACTGACATCTCTAGTGATACTAACATTCTCACTTTTTCGAGCAATTTTATCAATTTCATCAATATAAATAATACCTCTTTGAGCTTCTTCCACATCAAAATTTGTCGCTTGAAGGAGCTTCAACAAAATATTTTCAACATCTTCCCCAACATATCCTGCTTCAGTTAGGCTTGTGGCATCTGCTATTGCAAATGGGACATCTAAAATATTGGCCAAAGTCTGAGCCAAGAAGGTTTTCCCAGATCCTGTTGGCCCTACTAAACAAATATTACTTTTTTGTAGTAACACTTCATCAGAATCATCATCTACATTATTAACACGTTTAAAGTGGTTATAAACTGCTACTGATAAGGTTTTCTTTGCTGCATCCTGTCCGATAATGTACTCATTTAAGATTTCTAGTATCTCTTTTGGTTTAGGAACCACAATTGGTTCAAGGTTATGGTCTTTTGCTAGCTCTTCTTCAATGATCTGTTGGCATAGTGCCACACATTCATTACAGATATAGACGTCTGGACCAGCAATTATTTTCTTGACCTGATCTTGTGATTTACCACAAAAAGAGCAGTAAACAGTCTCGTCTTTATTGTCATTCATTTTGATACAAGCACCTCTTTCTCGTTTGATGATAATAAGTCGAACATGATGTACCTCTATAAAAGTTTCATTTACAACTCTAATCACTTCACTATGACAACATAATAGAGTACATTTATCCGATTTTTTGGTTTACCAAACTTTTTAAAACTTTCGTCCTAATGGATAAAACAGGCGTGGAATGATTATTCCCCGCCTGCGACATAAACATAAAGTCATCCATTCATTCGACCTCTCAATAACATTACCGAAGTCTTTGAAAGGTAAACCACCACAATCTATTTAGTCCGATTAGACCTCTTTAACACTTTCAGTAATCAAACCTAATGCTTTTTTAAGTTTGATATCTTCAGCTAACATATCAGTACTGACAGTGTTACGAACTTGTTTTTCATCCATATCATATTCGTCAGCTAATGACTTGATTTCGCTTTCGATTTCTTCCTCAGAAACTTCAATATCCTTTTCTTTAACGATTTGTTCCAAAATTAAATTCGTTTTTGTACGAACATCAGCATCTTGAGTGAATTGTTGCTTCAAATCATCTTCAGTTGAGCCGGTGATTTGATAGTACAAGTCTGGTTCGATACCTTGACGACGCATATTATTCAAGTAATGGTCTAATTGGCGATCAACTTCCTCAGTTACCATTACTTCTGGAAGATCGATGATCTCAGCGTTATCAATTGCCTTACGGATTGCAGAATCTTGTACTTTCTCATCTGCTAATTGTTTCTTTTCATCTTCAAGCTCTTTGCGATATTTTTCTTTCAATTCACCAAGAGTAGAAACATCCTCTGACACATCTTTTGCAAATTCATCATCAAGTTCAGGCAATTCTTTTGTCTTAACTTCGTGAACTTTTACTTCAAACGTTGCTTCTTTTCCAGCCAATGCTTCGCTATGGTACTCTGATGGGAAAGTAACTTTTACTTCCACCTCATCGCCTTCTTTTGTACCGATTAGTTGTTCCTCAAAGCCAGGAATAAACTGATTCGAGCCAAGTTCTAATGAATGATTTTTGTCTTCGCCGCCTTCAAAGGCAACTCCATCAACAAATCCTTTGTAATCGATCACGACAGTATCGCCATCTTCTGCAGGTTGATCTGCTTCTTTCACAATCAACTCAGCATTTTTTTCTTGTTCTGCTTTTAAACGATCCTCTACTTCATCATCAGTGACGGAGCGATCTTGCTTTTCAACCTCTAGACCTTCGAATTGACCTAATTTTACAACAGGCTTAACAGCTACTTTTGCTTTTATTACCCAAGGTTCATCATTATTTAAAGACTCAACCGAAATTTCAGGTTGTGCTACGGGGTCGATTCCAGCTTCTTCTACCGCTAAAGGATAAGCTACAGGTAACACATTGTTTAGTGCATCTTCATATAAAGAGGTCTCGCCAAACATCCGGTTAAAAACAGATCTTGTTACTTTGCCTTTCCGGAATCCAGGAACATTTAAATTTTTCTTAACTTTATTAAAAGCTTTATCGATAGCTACTTTCTTTTGAGGTTCAGAAATTTCAAATGTTAAAACTCCATACCCGTTTTCTGTTTTTTCCCAATTTGCTGTCATAAATTTACCTCCAGAATTAATTAAAATCTCTTGTTTGCATACTAGTTTATAATACACTATTACAGGCTTTATGTAAATAAATCCGTACTTTAAGTATGGAATTTATTGCTATAATACTTGATAAGCTTATTACGATAGTCACTCCCGCCATTACTATTGGGCATGACAAAAGTTAACTTAGTGTTACAAAAGCCTGACCTTATTTTAAAAACTAACATTTAAGGGTATAATCTAGTATAATGTGACTATCAGTTTTTAAAGGGGAGAACCATGACCATAAGACATCCTAAAGGTATACAATCTAATGATAGTGTCAATGAACCTGACGGCATAAACTACGCTAGAAGAGGGATGACTTTTGAAAAGTTGATTAATGAGTCTAACCAATATTACTTAGCAAAAAATATTGCAGTTATTCATAAAAAGCCAACACCAATCCAGGTAGTAACTGTCGATTATCCAAAGCGTAGTGCGGTCAAAATAACTGAAGCATACTATAAAGAAGCCTCGACAACTGATTATAACGGTGTCTATAAAGGCTACTATATTGATTTTGAAGCCAAAGCAACTAAACTCAAAACACGTTTTCCACTAAATAACTTACAGGAACATCAAATCGATCATATGATTTCTTGTCAAAAACAAGGTGGAATCGTTTTTTTGCTGATTTATTTTTCTACCCTAAAAGAGTGCTATTTGATGCCTTTTTCAGACATAAAAGCTTTTTGGTGTGACAATGCTAGTGGTCAAAAATCAATTCCTTATACCTATATCAAAAAGAATTGTTATGCTGTACCCTTCAAGTTGAGGCCACGAGTTGATTATCTCGCTGCCGTCAATCACTTGATGATACAGCTCAAAGGAGTCGACCAATGACTAATAGGAAACAAAGACAACAAAAAAATCATAACTTTTCCTGGAAAAGTGTTCTCTGGAAAATCACAAAATATTTTGCAATAGTCGTAGGTCTCATTTTCTTAGCTGGCCTTGGATTATTCCTGTATTACGCCTCTTCTACTCCCAATATCACACGCGCTGAATTGGAAGGAAATATCGAAACTCAACTTTATGACCGAGATAATAGTTTGTTTGCAGAGCTTGGTGGTGAGAATCGTGAAATCATCTCTCCTGATGAGATTCCTGACCAGATGAAAGAGGCTATTATTGCAATCGAGGATCAACGCTTCTATAAACACAATGGTATTGATCCCATCCGAATAGTAGGAGCCGCTCTCTCAAACTTTAGAAGCCGGTCAGTAGCTCAAGGGGGCTCAACTATTACCCAACAACTCGTTAAGCTATCGGTATTTTCGACTAAAGCTTCTGATCAAACGCTAAAACGTAAATCGCAAGAAGCCATTTTAGCATTGAAAGTTGAACAAGCTTATTCAAAGGATCAAATACTCGCTCTTTACCTCAACAAAATCTACTTTGGAAATAATGTTTATGGGGTCGAAACAGCTAGTCAATACTATTTTGGTAAAACACTCAGTGATTTGACTTTAAGTCAAACAGCCACTTTGGCAGGTATGCCGCAGGCCCCAAATAATTATGATCCTATCAATCAGCCAGAACAGTCGCAAAGACGGCGAAATATTGTATTAGGTCAAATGTTAGAAATGAAAGATATTTCTAAAGAAGAATATGATCAAGCAATCGCAACTGATATTACAGACGGATTAGTAACTGAACATGATCAAACCAAGAATGATCTTGTTAACGATGCCTTTTTACAAATTGTAATAGATGAAGTCAAAGAACAAACAGGACTTGATGTCTATAAGGATGGTTTACAAGTATACACAACGTTAGATAGTGACTTGCAACAACACTTATATGATGTTGTGAACACTTCTGCTTATATCAACTACCAGTCTTCTGATTTACAAAATGCTGCTACTATATTAGATACTGAAAGTGGTGGGTTAAGAGCAGTTATAGGGGGCCGTCATCAAGATGTCTTATTAGGCTTTAACCGAGCTACTCAGCTAAACCGCTCTGTAGGTTCAACAATTAAACCATTAACCAGTTACGGACCAGCAATCGAATATCTCAACTATTCAACCGGACAAACAGTCGTTGATGAACCGTATGATTATTCTAGTGGAGATCCAATCTATAACTGGGATAGAAAATATATGGGTACTATGACGATTAGGCAAGCCTTAGCTACCTCAAGAAACATTCCAGCACTCAAAGTATTCCAAGAAGTCGGAACAGATAACATTACTGCATTTCTCAAAAAATTAGGTATAACGCTCAACAATGAGGGTGCAAATGGTTTAGTTGAATCTAACGCAATCACCGGGAATATCACCCCACTTAATTTAGCAAGCGCATACCGCAGTTTTGCTACGCTAGGTAAATATAAACCTGCTTACACGGTTGAAAAAGTTATAACGCGAGACGGTCAAGAAATTTCCTTAGATCACGAGGACACTCAAGCAATCAAACCTGAGACAGCCTACATGATAACGGATATGCTAAAAGATGTATTTACTTATGGAACGGCCTCTAGTATCAATAATCCTAATATTATCCAAGCTGGTAAAACTGGTACAACCAACTATACTAAAGAACAAGAAAAAAGTTTGGGAATTCAAAATACCGGTAATGTCCCTGACTCTTGGTTTGTCGGTTACACTACCAATAACGTAATTAGTATTTGGACCGGCTATGACAATCCTCTTGAAGATGGTCACTCGTTAGATTATACAGAACAAGCTATTTCTAGAGATCTCTACGCTGAGATGATTTCTTATATCACTCAAAAAGGATCACCTGAAGATTGGACGATGCCTGATACGGTTTTGAGAGAAAATGCTGTTTTTGGAACTGATCCACTACAATTAGCTGGCCCTTATACACCGAGAAGTCTGACAATCAGTGAGTTGTTTGTAAAAAGTAAGTTACCTAATAGTACGGGATACACAGAAGAACCTGAAGACCCGTTAGCAAAACCAACTGATTTACAAACTAGCTATGACGAATCTAGCAACCTATTGACTGCAAGTTGGACAGGCAGTGGACCAAAAGACATGACCTTCAGAATTACTGTCAATGGCAATACGCAAGACGTTGGCGCTGCTACAAGTTTTGAGATTCCAAACATTACACCTGGTACAACCTATAATATTAGTGTTGTAGCTATCGCAGATGGCGAGACTACTAGTCCTGCTACTACCTCCTTTACCGCTCCTGAATCAGAGAATGAGTCTGATCAAGATGAAAATGAAAGTGATAGCGGTAATAATGATAGCGACTCTAATGACGATGACTCTAATGACGATGACTCTAATAGTGATGATTCTAATGGGGATGATTCTGACAATTCTGACAACAATGATAATAATGACTCTAACAATGGTTCTGGAAACAATGATTCTGATAATTCAAATAATAACGGTCAATAACTGACAGACCAACTCAAAAAGTACCAGCCGATTGTAAAATACAATTCGTCTGGTACTTTTTAATTTCTAGCTATTTTTGCGGTCATACTGACACAATGGTTTCAAAGGGCATGATCCACAATATGGGCTCCGAGCCGTACAATGATATCGTCCGAAGAAAATTAAGCGGTGGTGAGCAATGCTCCACAAGGATCGTGGCAATGCCTCTTTTAGCTTATTTTCGACCTGAGAAACAGTCGCATCCTTAGGGACAAAGCCTAATCGCTTAGAGACACGCTCGACGTGTGTGTCTACAGCAATAGCTGGAATTCCAAATCCTACACTTAAAACTACATTTGCTGTTTTCTGTCCAACACCAGGTAGCTTCTTCAGTAATTTCTCATTAGATGGCACTTCACCTTGATATAGTTCAACTAAATCTATGGCACATTTTTTTAGAAATTTTGCCTTATTACGATTTAGACCGATTTTTTTAATAAAATTTTCAATGGAGGCAATAGATCCCTCTGCCATACTTTGTGCATTAGGATAGGCTTTGAACAGTGCAGGAGTTACTTTGTTGACGGCTTTATCAGTTGTTTGAGCACTCAAAATAACAGCGCACAACAACTGAAAGGTTGATGCATATTCTAATTCACACTTTGCATCCGGGTACATCTCCCCCATTACTTCAATACAATAACAAATTTCTTTGTCAGAAAGCATAACATCATTCTCCTTGGTCCAACCAATTATCCAATGGAATATCAGGATAAGCGACATTAGTATTATTAGAACTTCTAGCGTTCGTTGAAGCTGATTGTGTATTATGTTGTGACAGATATCTTTCGATCTGATACCCTTCTTTTAAACCCAAACGATCCCAACTTAACAGAATTTTGTCCATATACCTTAAACTAGTCGCATTATTGAGTATCGTTTCTCTTAAGGCCTTCTGTAGCATCTCTGCACTATAATGATATTTATTCAACCAATCTTTCACTAGTTCCAATTCCATCGGACTAAGTGGGTGATTAAATTCTTGCTCAATTTGGGCAACAACCTCTTTACCACTATTGCTCCTTTGCTTTAAGGATTGAGATCGTCTGTAATTATCAACTAATTCCAAGGCTCCAGTTAAATCAAAATAATCGGATTGCTTGCCATCACTATCTTGTGTCGTTTTAATAGCAATCATTTGCTTATCAATCAATCGTTGTATTGTTTGATAAATTTCATTAGTAGATTGATTGGTATAACGAGCGAGTTGATTAGTATCCGGGAAAACAATCCCCTTCTGATTCAAACGCCACAGATGAAGATAAAGCAACATTTCATCAGAGGAGATGTTTAAAACATGATAGCAATCAAGCAACAAGTTAGGAACTGTCATTTGTCCCTTCGATAACCACTCATATGGTTCTTGTGTCACCATTATGATCTCCTCTCTCTAATATCTCATTCTCACTATAAAAAACTGATTCATTAAGGATATAGGCGGTGTAATAGACGAGGAAACGGAATTGCCTCTCTCACATGCTCAGTCCCGCTGAGCCATGTTACCATTCTTTCTAACCCTAAGCCAAAACCACTGTGAGGAACTGAACCATATTTTCTAAGATCGAGATACCAGCCATACTCCTCAACACTTAAACCTTTAGCTTTTATATTCGCTAGCAGTTGATCAAAATCTGTTTCTCTTTCAGATCCCCCAATAATTTCTCCATAACCCTCAGGTGCAATTAAGTCTGCACATAAGTATACATCATCACGATTAGGCGCTGCCTTCATATAAAAAGGCTTGATAGCTTTAGGATAATTCATAATAAAGACAGGTTTAGAAAAATGATTTGCAATGAAAGTCTCATGAGGTGAACCAAAATCATCGCCCCATTCAATATCATCAAAGCCATTGTCCTTCAATAAGGTAATTGCATCATCGTAAGAAATTCTAGGGTATGGTAATTGGGTATACGTTTTAAGCAACTCTTGGTCGCGCTCCAAAATAGCCAATGCTGGTTGGCAGTGCTCTAAAACAGCTTCAACTAAATAGGCGATATACTCTTCTTGTACCTTTATAGATTGGTCTTGGTTAGTAAATGCCATTTCAGGCTCAATCATCCAAAACTCTATTAAATGCCGTCTCGTTTTTGATTTTTCGGCACGGAATGTTGGTCCAAATGAGAAAACTTTTCCAAAAGCCATTGCAGCTGCTTCCATATACAACTGACCAGATTGTGACAAGTAGGCATCTTGATCAAAATACTCAGTATGGAACAATTCAGAAGTTCCTTCAGGTGCACTCCCAGTTAAAATTGGTGGGTCAATTTTGATAAATCCATCATCATAAAAGAAATCATAAGTAGCTTTGATGATCTCGTTACGAATCTGTAAAACAGCGTGTTGCTTATGTGAACGTAGCCATAAATGTCTATGATCCATCAGAAAATCAATGCCATGGTCTTTCGGCGTAATCGGATAATCATGACTACCACCTAAAGCTTCTGCAGATTTTATGAGTAACTCCACTCCAATTGGCGAACGATCATTTTTTTGAACAGTACCTTCAACGATCAGAGCCGTTTCTTGGGGAATATTCTTTAATTCTTCAAATAGATCTTCTCCAACCTCAGATTTCAGTAAGACACCTTGAAAATAAGAGACGCCATCTCTTAATTGTAAAAATGCTATTTTACCGCTTGAGCGTCGATTGGTAACCCAAACACCAATTTTTACTAGCTCACCAACATGATCCTTTGCTTTCTTCATTGTTGTTAAATCCATGTCCAAACTCCCTTTAACCAAAAATTATATATTTGTGATTTTCTTGACCCATTCCCCAGTAGTAGCATCTAAATAGTAATAACCCATCTCATTTTGCCCTTGACGGTAGTTTACTTCCCACACCGCATCTCCATCAAGTAGTCCTAAACGAGCTTCTCTGAGTTGATCATCATCAATTTCTAAATCATAAAGCGCAATACTTTTTGCTTCTGACTCTGTAATAATATCTTTTGCAAACAGTTGCGTGATCTGGCCACCATCTTGTTGAACGATTGCATAATAAAGTTCATTGTTTTCATCTGTTGCTGCTAGCGTAAAATAGGTTTCTGAGCCATTGTACCAATAGAAATTTTCTACATTTTGAATAGTGTATTTTTCCCCAACTACCTCAATAGCCTCTTTTTCTGCTCTTTGAAGAGGTCTTTGACTCGTATAGAAAATGTAAATACAAAAGACCAATAGCAAACCCAAAATTAATGCTGCAGCATTGATTAATTTTCTTTTCATCATTTCCCTCGCTATCCATTCAACTACCCAATATCATAACGCAAAAGAGAGATTTTGGGTAGTCACAGATCAAAACCATATGTCTAAGATATACTGTTACTTCTGAAAACCATGAAATGGTTTTATGGAAAGTCTTGGATCAATATTTTTGGCTATTTCTCTTCCATAACGTTTAGTTAAAATACGATCGTCTAGTAACCAGATTTTTAACTGCACTTGATCATTCATCAAAAAACTATTTAGCATTTTATTAAGACTAGTCAACATAAGGGGCAACGAATAATCATAAAATGACGAGCGATGTCGCGCATCATAATACATTTTTGCTGCAACTTGCGATGGTGAAGTAGGAACACTAAAAGGTAATTTGCTAATAATCAACTGCTCAACAGCCACTTCCATGCGGGGATTGAGCCACATCGTATCACCCAATAAGATAAGAATACCTTTACTCTTTTCTCCGAAAAAGTCGAATAACTCCTTTACAGGGCCACTGATGTCTTGTGCATAGACATCTTTCCGCTCATTTAGCAGACTCGAATAAAGGGAATTCAACAACTCCTTAGTTTGAACATAGATAACTGTTTTGAGATTGTTGTGAACTATAATATTTTTAATCTCACTTACTTTTTCATCACTACTTAAGGTCGAACTTTTTACTGGCACCATTAGTAAGGGAGTGGATGTTTGAGGAATTACATCTGGCTGATTGGTCATCAGTTCGGTTTCATTCTCTGTGAAACAATCTATATGATCGAACCCCTCTACTTCACTAGGAGTCGTTTCAAAAATAATTAATGATTTAGCCCTTACCTGACTCAAATATGACTTAATAAAGGGTTTTAAATTTATAGGCAAACACCGTATTGTTTTTGTCTCCTCATTCACCTGTATCACCGCATCGAGAGAATGACTCGTAATAACTTCCAATAAGGTTAAAACTTTTAACACAGTTTGACGAAGAGGTAATACTTTATAATAAGAGAGACCTGAACCGCTATTTTGGAAGGTTTTAATAGCCTTCAAAAGATGATTCAACATGATTTTCAATTCTTTGAGACACTTATACAATTTCGATGAAAGCCAATTTTTTTGTAACATAAATGAATCTTCTGCCAAAAATTGTTGCAAGTAAATGAGTTGATTAGTACAACTCTCAAGAGTTATGGAGATGCTATAAGGCAAGTCCTGATTTAAATTTTCTTGTTGCAAATAATGGTTGAAACGATGAGCATAATAAACAATAGAAAATGGCTTGCTGAGATGAAATCTCAAAGATTCCGTAAATGATTCATAGTTTGTAATAACTAAACGTTCGAGTAAAGGCGTCAATGTATCATGAGATATAGCTTCAAGAAGGAAGTGATTTGTGACTATAACAATATCTGCATTTAAGCTTTCGTTCAAGTGTATACTAAAACAGGATTTGTTTTTAGTGTTTGCCTTTGTACCGAAATCTTCATAGCCACATCCTACATCAGATACCAATTTTTGTTCACGCCAGAGCCTGGGACATTCCGTGAGGTCTCCAGAATTAGTTTCAGTCAGCCATACTAACATAGCCATTAATCCTAATTTTTCACGTTTACTGAGCGTATTTTGTATTGCTAATATATGATTGAGCTTTGAAAGTTCCAAATAATGACGAGGTGTTTTCAATGTAGCAATATGCTTTTCTGGTAAGGATTCACGCAAAATATGATGCAAATGCCTTTGAGATAAAGCATCTGTTGATACATAAGTAACCGATACTGTAGACTGGCTAGCCATCTGAGAAATGATTCCAAGTTTAGTATCAGTTTTATTAAACCTAACAGTTGCTCGAGTTGGTTGACTAATCATGTAACTCAGTTTGGTGGATAATGCTGAAAGCTTTTTTGGATCAGTCAAATCTTTGAAATCGTCTGGATTCCGAACAGGAATTGTTTCAGCATTAGCTTTTAAATCGGCTGGATTAAACGGTTTACCCTCGTTTTCACCATTAGTTGAAGATCGTGGCTCAACCAACTTGCTTCTTAAAGATGAATCAATATAGTAGTCTGTTTCATAATCAATTGTACCACTCCAACGTTTCTTCGGTCCGTTATTCCTACTTTTATGTATTTTCTCCACGATATCTTTTGTTTCATATACTAGAGCATCAGATAAATAAGACAGCAGTCGTAAAGTTCGAAATGGAATCTCTGTTAGTTTTTCCTGGCACTTAAGATACAATTTAGCAGTAGCTAGTGCATCTTCATTTGCAGAATGGGCCTTGACCAAGTCGATCCCTAACTCTTCACAAATAATACCTAAGCGATATTTTCTGATAGTAGGAAAACAAATTTGAGCTAATTGAACAGTATCAATACGCTCCATATCCAACGTCAAATCTGTAAACTCTTTAAAACTGGCCGCTAGAAAAGAATAATCAAACATCACATTATGAGCCACAAAACGACAGCCAGATAACAAGGCATACACTGAATTAGCAATTTCAGAAAATGTTGGAGATGCACTAACATCCATGTTACTGATCCCCGTCAAATCAGTGATAACTTGTGGTATTGGTCTTTCAGGATTCACCAAAAAATCGTATTGACCTATAATCTCTTTGTCCTCAACTAAAACACATCCGATTTGGATGATTCGGTCCCCAGTTTGAAAACTGCTCCCGGTCGTTTCTAAATCCACTATTGCATCAATTGCCATTTTCTAGTCAAACCCCTCAAAATACTCATATAATATTCTTACGCTGAAACGACTTTAACTGTAGACGATACCATAATAGCCAAAACCTTTGGATACTACGGTAGATTCTAGTTTAATCGACCATTATTGATGCAATAGTCAATTAACTTCGATGTTTCATTAGTTACTTTCCCAGAGACAACAGCACTTAAAACAGCGTCAAGTAGTTCCCCTACTTTTGGACCAGGTGTTAAGCCTACTATTTCCATTAATTGCTTTCCATTTATAGCAAGCTCTTTTTTGGATTTAATTGGCAATTGGCTATAGTTTTTTTGTAACTTTGAAACAGATTCGCCAGACAAAAGAGAGACACCATTATCTTGCAACTCACAATTTGAATAGGTTAATTGCTTAGCAATGGATTCCGTTTCAACAATCAAACGTTCTCCCGTTTCAAACAACTCCATCGCATTTAAATCTCTTTGCGATAAACATCTGAGATTCTTCAATATGACACTGGCATCGCTAATCAATTGATTAGATAATTTCCATGCTTTCATGGTTTGAACCATTCTAGATATCTCAAAACGACAAAGGTAGCTCAAACATGCCCAATATGAGGCTTCAGACGTGAAATTAAGATTATTATCTGCAATCCATCCTAATTTATCCTCTAGTGAATCATAGTTTGGACAATAGTAGAACAAGCCACTCTTTACAAAAGCTTTGATTCCCTTTGATGAAAAAGGCGATAAAACTGTCTTATGCCATTCATTGGCTATTCGTTCGACGGAAATGGCTGCCAAATTAGACGCATGGTTAAGAATTGCTTTCCAAGTCTGTGGTTCTATTACAAAATCAAGTTGCGCCATAAACCGAATGGCACGCATTAATCTTAGTGCATCTTCTGCAAATCTTTCATCAGCCACTCCTACAGCTCGAATGATGCTGTTATCTAGATCTTGTAAGCCGTTATAGTAGTCAAAGATAACTCCCTTACGATCAATTGCTAAGGCATTAATCGTAAAATCGCGGCGTTTTAAATCTTCAACTAATGACCTTACAAATTGAACAGAGTCTGGATGTCGACTATCCTCATATCCGTTCTCTGTTCGAAAAGTTGTGATTTCATAGGAATTTCCAGAGTACAACACCATGACTGTTCCATGCTGGATTCCTACATCTACAGTTTTCTTAAAGAGTTGCTTCACCTCATTAGGAAACGCACTTGTAGCAATATCTACATCATGGATTGGGTGATTTAAGAGGTAATCCCTAACTGCACCGCCGACAAAAACAGCTTCATAACCAGCTGTTTCTAAACAGTTCAATATGGGAAGTGCTTTCTCGAAAAGTGAGGCTTTTAAATCAATCTTTCTCATTTCTGTTCCTTTATCGTTTGATATTTTTGACACAAATCTTGAAATTGACTCAGATTCTTTTCATCTAATGCTTGATCAATATCACGGCTTATGAGGGATAATGTCAACTTGCGATTAATATCTTCAAGAGCAAGTTCTATTGCTTTGGGGTAAACAGCTGACTCTAAATCCTCATCCGTTTGATCAACACCTTTTTCCGAGGGATTATCCTCAAAAACATTGAATTCTTGTAATAAACCAATACTATTGGGACATTTAATCTCCAAATAGTAGTGTGATTTCCAATCGACTCGCAAAGCTTCGAAGGCTGTTTCTGGATCATAATGGTCTTTTCCTTCATGGAAAAAATGGAAATGATCGGTCTCATTATCGTCACTGACAATAACGATTCCATTATTCAGTAAATGGACATCTATTGTAAAGTGGATTCTAGATAACAGATAGTTATGGTTCAATAGATAGTTGATAATCCAGAAACACTCCTTATCCTTTAAGTCTTGGTTAGCAATCAGCCATTCTAAAAAGCGATGTTTATCTTTATCAGAAATCACTAGAAACCTCCTCCTCCAATAGCAGCAGTTCTTCTGAGTGTAAATTATCTTCCCTTGCGTTGTTGACTACAGTTTTCAATTCATCACGAAAACCATTGTTCCTGAGAAATAAAGCATATTCCTCAATAAACGAAACATCGTCACTCATTACTGGATACAATGTTTTAAACAGTGAGTTTGCTTTCTCTATTTCATCAGTCTCTACGTAAGCTTTGGCTAGTAAAAGAGACAACTCTGATGGTAAGTCGACACCATCACTTAAAGGGCTTAACAATTGAACAATTTCTTCATAGTTTTCATCTAGAACGAGTTGATCGTTAGCAACTTGTAAAACATCGAAATCATGTGGAAAATCGATGAGTAACTTTTGAATAAGTGCTGTTGCCTTATCTTTTTGATGATTACTAAGATAATCGTTAACAAGTAATAGCCGAGCTAATTTATCATCAGGATTTTCAGCAATCATATTTTCCAAGAGAGTAATTGCTTTTTCATACTCATGCTCAGCAGAGTAGGCTTTAGCCAATAGCCAATTGATGGCATAGGTCTTTACCTCATCAGCAGTTAGATCAATGATTTTATCGTAATTTTCATCCAAGTCATATAAAGTCAATAAATCAACTTGCATGGCTTCGGTCAATTGATCAAAATCAGTTGATTCAAGTATCGATCTCGCCTTTGCTAAGTCACCTGACTCGCTAGCAATTAGTGCCTTTAAATGGATAGCATACAAATTTAATTGAGCGTCTAAATCATTCGCATCAATTGTTGAAAGATACCTATTTGCCGTAGAAAGGTCGTGAAGCTGAAAAGCTAATTCAGCTTGGCTTAAAGCTAAAGGTGATTCAAAATCAATATCTTGAGCTTGATTGAGTTTAGCTAGGGCTATCTCAAGATCACCCTCTGATTGATAAAGATCACTTGTTAGCACCAGAGCATCTCTATAATAGTCAGAATCTTCTGTATAGTCATACAATAAACTCAGTGCCTCGTCGTGAAGGTGAAGGTCAATCAAGTCTCCGGCCAACGATAGTTTGACAGAATCATCGTTCGTACGCTGAACATATGCCCTTTTCAAATCTACCACTAGCTCCAAGTAACCATACTCCTTCAAAATCCCGATGATCTCATTGAGTTCTTCCACAATGTTATCCGTCAAATGAGGAGTGTTAAGTTCAGATACTAATTCACTTATTAAAGTTGGAATTTCAGTCCACTTTTTTTCTTCTATTAATTCATTTAACCGTTCTAAATAATCCACCATATCCACTCATTTCATTAAAAACATCCTGAAACCACTAATAGACAAGAAACTTCACTTAAACAGTACTTATACAATTCATATTCTAGTTTAGCATATTTTTGGCCCATTTAAGAACTAATAGAGCAATATAAATACAGACAGACCATTTCATTCTTTTTTAAAAAGGGGTATAAAAAAAGAATGGGATATACCCATTCTCAAATAGCTAAATTAAATTAACCCTTTACTGCATCTTTCAATGCTTTACCTGGTTTGAATGCTGGAACTTTACTTGCAGCGATTTGAATTTCTTCACCAGTTTGAGGATTACGTCCTTTACGGGCTGCACGTTCACGAACTTCGAAGTTACCGAAGCCAACTACTTGAACTTTTTCACCTTTTTTAAGAGACTCTTGGATTACTTCGAAAAGAGCATCAACAGTTGTTGTAACATCTTTTTTAGTTAAACCAGTTTTTTCACTAACTTGTTCTACTAATTCTGCTTTATTTGCCATAGGTATTTCACCTCCTCAAATATGGTATTTTATAACCATATAAACTCTATTTGAGTGGTCCAAATAGACTTTTAGATGAATCTATCAATACAAGATTCGTTACTACTTTAGCACAAAAACACCGTTCTGACAATCATTTTCGTCATCTGTCATCCCTTTTTAAAAATAGTAAGATTATTATTAAAATTGTATGAGTATAGCTATGACAATCCGTTTTAAAAGTAACAGTTATGTTCTTTCTCTTGTAATAACTTTAAGAGGAGTCCCGACAAAATCAAATGCTTGGCGTAGCTGATTCTCTAAAAAGCGCTCATAGGAGAAGTGCATTAATTCAATATCATTTACAAATACAACAAAGGTTGGCGGGTTAATCGCAACTTGCGACATGTAAAAGATTTTTAGCCGTCTTCCCTTATCAGTTGGTCCAGGATTAGTAGCAACTGCGTCTTGAACAACTTCGTTCAACACACTAGACTTCACTCGTTTTTTACGATTGTTAGCAATTTGAGTAATCAAAGGCAAAATCATTTTGACGCGTTGACCACTTACAGCGGAAACATAGACAATAGGAGCATATTTTAAATATTGAAAGTTCGTTCTGATGTCTTCTTCAAAGTTTTTCATCGTGTGATTGTCTTTTTCCAAAGTGTCCCATTTGTTGACAACGATGACGACTCCTTTGCCTTCTTCATGAGCAAGACCTGCTACTTTCTTATCCTGCTCTTGAATACCTTCTTCGGCATTCAGCACGATAAGGACAACATCAGATTTTTCAATGGCTCTTTTAGCCCGCAAAACACTATACTTCTCAGTTGTTTCTCTGATTTTTCCCCGTTTTCGAATCCCAGCAGTATCAATGATTTTAAACTTATCACCATCAGGAGTCTCAAAATCAGTATCGATAGCGTCTCTAGTTGTGCCTGCTATGTCAGAAACTATCACACGATTTTGTCCTAACAATTCATTAACTAAACTAGACTTCCCAACATTTGGTCTTCCAATAAGAGAGAAGGCAATCCTATCATCATTATCAGTTTCATCATCTTCTTTTGGAAGAGCAGCAAAAACGGCATCAAGTAAATCCCCGAGCCCTATCCCATGACTTCCAGAAATTGGAAAAGGTTCACCTAATCCCAATTGATAAAAATCATAGATATCCATTCGTCGCTCAGGATTATCTACTTTATTGACTGCAAGAATAATGGGCTTCTTTGTTTTCTTCAATAGACTAGCAATCATCTGATCATCGTTTGTTACACCAGATTGAGAATCAGTCAACATGATGATGACATTAGCTTCCTCGATAGCCACCTCTGCTTGAAATCTAATTTGAGCCATAAAGGGGGCATCTGAAAGCTCTATTCCACCTGTATCGATTACATTGAATTTCTTATCTAGCCAGGATCCTTCAGCATAGATTCTGTCTCTCGTAATACCTGGAATATCTTCAACAATAGCAATTCTTTCTCCAGATAAACGATTAAAAATCGTTGATTTTCCGACATTCGGTCGCCCAACGATTGCAATTGTAGGTGTCGACATATAAGTTCCTCACTTCTATTCTAATTAAAGAGAAAAGCTTGGAACAATAGTCCCAAGCTTTCGAATAATCAGTATGATTAATCTTCTGATTTAAAATCAGATAATTGACTACCTAATAAATCACCTAACGTAAATCCAGATTCGTCATCAGAAGCTTGTTCAACTTTCTTTTGAGTGTCACGCTTTACCTTTGGTGCTTTCGATGCAGCCGGTTCTTCTGGTTTATCTTCTAAAGCTTTGATGCTTAGAGATAAGCGTTGATCATCAGGGGTGATATCTAGAACTTTCACTTTGATATCTTGGCCTTCAGACAGTTTTTCATGAGGAGTAGCAATATGTTCATGAGATATTTGTGAAATATGAACTAAACCTTCAACTCCAGGTAACACCTCTACGAAAGCTCCGAATGAAGTCAAGCGTTTGACTTTACCATCAAGTACGTCATCAACGTGAATTTTGTCTTCTATATCATCCCAAGGTCCAGGAAGAGTATCCTTAATAGATAGTGATACACGACCTTTCTCTTGATCAACAGACAATACCTTTACTTTAACAGTTTGGCCAATTTCTAGTTCGTCAGCTGGACTATTAACATGATGATGTGCTATTTGTGAGATATGAACAAGGCCGTCAACATCTCCTAAGTCGATAAAGGCACCAAAATTGGTTAAACGAGCTACTTTGCCTTCAATGACGTCTCCTTCGTGAATGGATGCTAAAAATTCATCACGTTTTTTAGCTTGCTCTTTAGCAGCTAACTCTTTGCGTGATAGAATCAAGCGATTTTCACTTGGTTCGATCTCAACAATTTGAAACTCTAACTCTTTACCTTTGTAAGTTGAGAAGTCATCAACGTAGTAGTTAGCTACCATAGATGCAGGAACGAATCCACGTACACCTAAATCAACAACCAAACCACCTTTAACAACTTCTTTTACTGGTCCAGTAACAGTTTCGTTTTTGTCAAATTTCTCTTGGATTTTATCCCAAATTTTCTTTGCTTCCAAACGTTTACGGGAGAATAAGAAGCTTCCGTTCTCTTTATCTTTGTTTGGTTTGATAACGACTAATTCAAGCTCGTCGCCTTCGTTTATAATATCAGTGATATGTTCAAATGGAGTTGCAGATAGCTCATTACGAGGAACGACACCTTCTACACCACTTCCCAAAACACCTACAATGACCTGTTTGTCATCTTGTATAGAAAGCACTTCACCTGTTACAACGTCGCCAGTATTGACCTCTTGGACTTGTTCAAGTGCGGCTTCCATTGTTTGGGCATCATTTGAAGTGTCTTCAGTATTTTGTTCTAAATCTTTTGTTTCTTTGTCTGTCATTTAAAAATTCCTCCTAATAAGCAATTGCCTTGTTGAGTGACTCTATTCGAAATCAAAATGATTTTGGATAGTACCACACATGTAAATAGTTTAACATAATTCTAATGAATAGTCTAACTTTTACAAATTTTCGTCTTAAACTAGCTTTTTTGTTACTAATAGCTTTTTAATCTCAGCAATAACCTCTGGAACAGTCATATGAGAGGAGTCTAACAGAATAGCATCATCAGCTTTTGTTAAAGGAGAATTTGCTCGATTCTGATCATATTCATCTCTCTTAGCAATTTGTTCTTTAATAGCCTCATAGTCACTCTTGAATCCGCGCTCTAAATTCTCTAAATGCCTTCTTTTTGCTCTTATTTCAACACTAGCGACCATAAATATTTTTAAATCTGCATTTGGCATAACAACAGTGCCGATATCTCGACCATCCATTACGATGCCCCCCTTGGTAATAAAAGCTTGTTGTTTTCTCACAAGCTCTTCCCGAACAGATTTGTAGGAACTCACTAGTGACACATTTTGACTAACAACTTCTGTTCTAATTTGTTGGGTGACATCCAAACCATTTAAAAATACCTTTTGACCATCATCACTAGTCATAAATTTGATATCTGCTGATTTAGCCAACTGCTGTAATTTGGTTTCATCCTTCAAACCAACCTTTTTACTTAACGCCAAATAAGTAATAGCGCGATACATAGCTCCTGTATCCAAATAAGTGATTCCAAGATCTTTCGCCAATAACTTGGCAACTGTACTCTTCCCAGATGATGCTGGGCCATCGATTGCAATGTTCATGGTTTCCTCCAAAAAAATATCGGAACGCTCAGTCCCGACATTCACTATTAGGTAATTTTTTATCTCTTTTTACTACTGTTTAACTTTCAGTTGCATACCAATTATCGCGTCATTTGATGATAATCCGTTAACTTGTTTGAGCTCGTCTAATGTCATGCCATGATTGACAGCGATACGATAAAGATTGTCGCCTGCTTGGACCGTATAAGAACCGAATCCAGCTGTATCTGTTGAATCAGTTGTTCCTTGATCAGTTTGATTAGATTGGTCATTGGACTGGTCATTAGGTTGATTACTAGATTGATCATCTGTATTTGTGTCAGTAGAAGATTGACCCGCGGCATCTGTCGACCCTTGATCCGATTGTGAATCATTTGTGGCAGTCTCTTCTGATTCTTTTTGAGAATCATCAGTAGCCTTATCGGCTTCATCCTCTGTCTTCGTCTCATCTGTAGTTGTATCTTCTTTATCAGACTCTGAATCGTCTACATTGGCATCAGAATCATTATTCTGTTCGTCTCTTTCAGACTGATTGGCTTTAGAAATCAACACTGATTGATTTGATGCTGGTTTTGTCGCACTATTGCGATCGATAACCATGGTATAAACAATCGGTGTGATAAAGATTAGTAGGAAAAACACCACCAAAATTTTTGTGATTGGTGCTGCGTCCTTTTTTTCATAATTTCTAGCTGAACGTGAAAACTGTCTGTTTTTCAGGTTCTCATCATCGCCAAAAGTCCGGGACCAAGGATTCTCTGTTTGTTTTTTATTTCGAGACAAGTGTATACCTCCCTTGCATGAATTTTCGTTATCATTTTATCATATTCAGTCTCCAAAACGTATGATAACCTAGAAGTTAAACAAATTTTAATGACTATTTTGTTATAAAAGAGCAATTTGACAACCATTAGTTGCCCTGAAATAGTAAATTAAACCTCTTTTTCCAATCATAATTTTCTAAAAATGGCTTTTGATCATTATTATCCTTCAACAGCGTTTCCAGTTTTTGAGTATTATTAACGTTTGTAGAAACTTGCCAACAGCCTGTTTTGAAATAGTCTACGAGTGTTCTATTCAGATCTGCCACTCCAGATAAAAGTGACATCATCTGTCTTAATTGCTCTAGTTTATAATCATACTGATTCTGAATGATTTTTTTTATTTCTTCATCTGCTAGACCTTCGTTCCTATAAAATTGGATGATTGTTAACAAATCTGGGACTTCCTCAATTTGATCAAGTCTAGAATGACTAGTTGATGTAATCGTTACAATATGTTCATATCGACTGATTAACCACTTGTAATAATCATTGTCGGTAAAAATCAATGCTTGGGCCTGTTTACCATCCCTTCCAGCCCTTCCTATCTCCTGGAGATAACTTTCTACGGAAGTTGGTGGGTAATAATGAATGATGGTTCGAATGTCGTTTTTATCTATACCCATACCGAAAGCACTTGTTGCTACAATAACCCCTACTTGATTATTCTTAAACTGTGACTGAGTCTTATACCGGTCTTCTGCAGACATACCTCCATGGTATGGAAGTGCCCTATTATGATTTTCAGAAATGAGCGTCGCTATATACTCCGCATCTTTTCTAAAGGCCACATAAATGATGAGTGGCTTTCGAACAATTTTAACTAGAGCAAGGAGTAAGTCTATTTTCTGTGTTTTGTAAAAAGTTTTTTTTTGAAATCTACTTTCTATAATTCCATTAGATTTATCAGCTTTCTCCTGCTCTTTTAAACATGGCTCTTCTTTTTTGAGAACCTCTAATTGTTCTCCTATCATTTGAAAATTTTGTTCTTTCAAAAAGTACGGTTTGATATTTTGGGGCACCGTAAAGTAATCATCTACTTCTACTTGCTCATCCTTTTGATAAATCAGCCGAATCACATCATCTCTGACATATGGAGTTGCAGTAGCAGTAACTGCCAAGGTCTGAAGCAGGCCAAGCTCTCTTCGAAAGGTACCTAACTTCAGATAATCTGGTCTAAATTCACGTCCCCAACCAGAGACACAATGTGCCTCGTCAATAACTAATAAAGGATTAGAAATTATTTTCAGTCGGTTAATGATCCGTTTATTTGTCAACAGCTCAGGCGTTAAAAAAATATAAGAATAATTACTCAGATTTTTCCAGATATATTTCTTCTCAATCGCTGATAAATCTGAGACAATAGCGACTGCTCTTCCGATATCTCTTTGATTAATTCGCTGTACTTGATCAAATATCAAAGACTTAAGAGGAGAAACCACTATTACTGGTCTTTTAAAAGCATAACCAGCCAACTGGTAGATGAGGGACTTACCAGTACCTGTTCCCATGATTGCAAAAACGTTCATTCTTGCCTTCAATTGATTGATGATTTCTTCTTGATGTGGTCTAAATCCGTCATAAGAAAACTTTTCTTTTAAAAGTGTAATCAATGCCATGGGACACCACCTGTTAAACTGATTCTAGCAAATAATACATAACTATATGGAAGATTATCCCTTCCAATTCTCTTTTTTAAGTCACTAAAAAGCAATCGTTTCTTTGATTTTTGGCATTGTTCGATATACTGTCTGGTCTGTTTGATAAGCAAGGGATCATGATTGTTACGAAACGAAAAATCAGGGATCAATAAAGAATATAGGAAAAGATGTTCGACGATTGTACTAACTTTCAATTGACGGAGCGTAGCTATTTTATCTAACGAATAACTCCTTTGATAAAGATCTACGCTCTTTTGATAAGTAACTGGAACTATTCCAAATACTTTGACAGCTTCAGCGAATAGGTTACTAATCAGTTGATTCTCTTGTTTTAATGATACCAATAGTTGCCAATAGATATCTTCTAAATAAGAGGATGAGACTTTAAAATAGGTTGTCAGTTGCTCTGAAGTAGGATTGAATGTTTCTGGTCTGCCTACTAAACTAGCCATAAATATATCTGCTACTAAAGGTGGCAAGACTTCCAACTGACGATAGAGAGAAGTTAAATATTCTTGCAATCGATCAGCTGAAAGATACTTGATCCAGAAATCGCGAACGAAAGCTTGTAAAGCTTCATCCATAATATATGGCTCCGTTATTTTTACATCCGCTGAATAAGCAGAAATGTACTGATTGACCTGTACAAATGACTTCATAATAATCGATTTGAGATTATAGTATCGAGCTTGTTCATCACATCTAATCATTGGCCACTGACGACGATAAGAAGCCAAAAAACGTTTGCCTCTTTCAGTAATATCTATTAAATCACGATTATTCTTCTGACCATTCTGCTTGTTATAAGAAATCAATCCTTGCCTCTCCATGCGACTAATTTGCTGATTAAAGACGTCTTGGGTCAGACTAGGGAATACAGCAAAAAAACTATACACATGAAGCTCCGCAAGCTTCACCCATTGATATGATGTGTTTTTCCCCGTAACGATATGATACAATAACGATGAATTTAGCGGTGGCCTTTCAGCTGGCGTCACTTGGTCTATTAATGACAAAAGTATGTATTCAGAATAATTCATCCCGTTCCCCTTCATCTAGAACTTATTGGAGTGATTAGAGTTGTATTGTAAAGTCAAACAAACTGAATGTATTGCATGTGGTATCTGTCAACTAGCTGCACCGAATCTGTTCGATTACACTAACGAAGGTATTGCCTACTTTGTACCAGATAATAATAGTGGTAGGCACCCCCTAAACCCTCAAGAACTGATCAAAATGAAAATTGCTTATCATAAATGTCCAACCGGAGCGATCAAACGATCGGAGACGCCTTTTCCAAACTCGTGAATGATAAATTGTCTTTTTTGCTTCTATAAGTTGTGTTTCAGTATAGCATAAATAGTGCTTCTATAATATTTGGTGTCGTAACTATTTGAATAACAACACTAAATATTATAGAAGCATTTAGATTTCTAGCTTTATAGTGTTGAGTTTAAGTTACTCAGTTTTGGCTATAGTTTTTTAGTTACAGGGTTTTGGTTATTAGATTTAGCATATTAGGTTTAAGATACTAGGTTTAAGATACTAGGTTTAAGACATTAGGTTTAAGAAACTAGTTTTACGTTGTTATCAGTTTAAATGACGCAAAAAGAGTGAAGTACTATCTGCTTCACTCTTTTTGGATTATTATACTTCTTGAATTACTTGTACTACTTATATTATTACGCCACAGTTGGCATCGGAATTGTGAGAAAAAAGAATCTACTTTGTAGGATTCGCATTCCCAGATTTTACAATTCTTTTCCGTTGTAGAACTGGAAGTAACCGCATCACTACGACTCCGCTCACTGCTGATACCAATACTCCCTTAACAAGATTGAATGGAGCTATCCCCATCAACACTAATTCATTGATTGGACCCATTTCGAAGTTCAATAGTTTTAAATACAGCGGCGTAATAACGAACCAATTGGCTACTGACATAACAATTACTAAAGTTATTGTGGCTATGCTGCTAGCCCAAATATAGCGATGAAGTGTCAATTTATTTTTAATAACATAATAAAGTGGAAATATAAATGAAATAGTTGCCAGCAATGAGGCTAAATCCCCTATTGGGTAACCCATATCACCACCAGTTTGTATGTAGTGAAGAATTGTACGAATGACCGCTGCTCCCAAACCTACCCATGGTCCATAAAGCAACATCCCAACTAGTATTGGAATATCACTAAAATCAATTTTCAAAAAAGAAAATCCTGGAATGACAGGAAAGGCAATCATCATCAATAAAAACCCTGTGGCTCCCAAAATGCTCATACCGACTAATTTACGCGTGTTACTGTTATTCATTTTTCTCCTCCTGCGATTCTTCAACAGAATGGGTACAAAAAAACTCCATTTCACTTTCCAGGAAAGCAAAAATAGAGTTCACAAAAAAACCCCATCTTCTTTATCCAGACTTTAACTGTCGGCATTGGAATCAAACCAATTCAGCTTACTCACGTAAGTTCGTGGGCTATACCACCGGTGGGGAATCACACCCCGCCCCTGAAGACGAATCATTTATTTTATTATAGTCATATTATAGCACAAAGTGATTGAAAATAAAATCGTTTTCACTTTTTTGAGGATAATTGCTTTAACTGCTGTACTTCATATGCTGATAATTGTCGGTAATCCCCAGGATGAGTTAATCCCTTTAACGTTAAAAAAGCCAGTTTTTCTCTTTTTAATGCGTTTACCGGACAACCGATAGCCTCAAACATTTTCTTAACTTGATGATTCCATCCCTCATGTATTGTCAAAGATACAACTGCTTTTTGTTTCACTTTGTTAATTGAAATGACTTCTACAGTTGCGGGTCTTGTCTTTTTACCATCGATTACAACACCACGCTCTAACTGCTTTAATCCCTCTTCACTTGGTAATGCACTTAAAGTTGCAATGTAAGTTTTATCAATTTCGTGTTTAGGATGTGTTAATTCTTGCGTAAGATCACCATCATTGGTCAAAAGTAACACCCCTGTTGTATCAAAGTCTAACCTTCCTACAGGGTAGATTCTTCTGGTTTCAAATTGAAAAAAATCGGTCACAACTGGACGATCACGATCATCTCTCACGGCCGATAATACATTTTTGGGTTTATAGAATAAGTAATAAACAAAAGATTCCTTGGTAATAGGGACATCATCTACCTTGACCTCATCCCCCTTTTTGACTTGAAAACCTAATTCAGTTATAAGTTCATTATTAACGGTAACTCGGCCAGCAACGATCATTTCTTCAGATTTTCTGCGAGAGGCAACACCAGCTCTTGCCATTATTTTTTGTAGTCTTTCCACGATTGAACATCATCCTATTCTTCGAGATTAAGTAGAGTCGTTTCTTCATTTTTAAGGGTAACAGATAGGCGAGGTAAATCATCTAGAGAAGATAAACCAAAGTAATCCAAAAAATAATCCGTTGTTTGATACAATTTTGGTCTCCCCGGTTGCTCTAAGCGTCCGGCTTCTTCAATCAATCCTCTTAATTCTAACTTTTGTACCATCGTTTGCGACTGTACTCCTCTGACCTGATCAATCACAACTTTAGTAACAGGCTGTTGATAGGCAATAATCATCAGAGTTTCCAATGCTGCTTGTGTTAATTTTGTCATTTTAGGGGCTTGAGCTAGCTTTGTCAAAATACCGACAAATTGTGGTTTAGTCATCAAACGATAGTGGCCTGCATAGCTATCAATAAATAGAGCTGTCTGTGTTGACTGGTATCTCTCTTTTAATGCCACTAAACATGTTTCAATCTGGCGATTATCGACTTCTAATACTTGAGACAATTCTGCTACGGTCAAGCCTTCCTCTCCAATGACAAAAAGAATCGCCTCAATCTTTAAGATCATTTCTTCTTGTTGATCCTCTACCATTGTCATTTATGTTGCTCTCCCTGTGCCTTTTGATTTTTAATCAATCGAATATCCGAAAACTGCTTCTCCTGTATGAAAAATAACTGGCCAGATTTGACCAGTTGTAACATTGCTAGGAAATAAGTGACAATCTGTGTTCGACTTGAACTCTGAATAATATCACTAAGATAGACTGGCCTATACTTACTTTCAATAGCTCGTTCAATTTTTTTGATACAGCCTTCTATTGAAACTGTTTCTCTTTCGATTGTTCTCTTGAGTGGCTGAGCCTCTTTCCATCGCTCTTCCATTTTTGCTATTGCATCTGTGAGATCGGTAAATGACAATTCACCAGGTTTTAATGGAATAACGTTTTGAAGCGGTGAAAGGTCTGCTTGCTCTCTTCCAGAAATTTGAGCTCTTTTTTCAGAGTACTCCCGCATCTTAGGAACCACTTCTTTGAAATTCTGGTAAAGTTCTAATGCATCAATCAACTGTTTCTTAGGATCAATGTCTTCATTTTCTGGATCCTCCAGCTGTACGACTGGTAATAATTCCCGAGCTTTGATTTCTAGCAACGTTGCAGCCATTACTAAATAATCACTTGCCACTTCTAGATCCATTAGTTGCATTGCCTTGAGATAATCGAGGTACTGAGCTACAATTGGGGTCATTTTCATCGTATGAATATCAATTTTGGCCGTCTTGATCAAATGAAGTAATAAATCAAGAGGACCAACAAACTGATCGATCTTGATATTCATCACATCGCTAGTTGACTCTTCTTGTTGGGACAGCTCTATAGATTCATCTGCAGATGCTTCTGAAAGCTGATCACCGTTTTTATTGCGATTTAAATAATCATCAGTCATCACTATCTTTCCCTTCCCAATGACTTAGCAATTGGCTAAGTTCAAGAGTAGCAGAAAGAGTGTCTTGATGATATTTTTTTTGAATCTCGTCTAGCATCAAATGAGCAATACCTTCCGAACGAAAAGATGGTGATACTGCTAACTGGCGAATCACTGGCGTATATTCTGTCAGTTCTACTCCGATAATAGCTACAAAATTGTCAGTTTCTTCATCTTTCCATAAAAACAGCTTTCTGTTGTCCTTATCTTGATAGGAATTCCAGAGTTGCGTCAATCGATCGATATCTTTGTAATCAGGAATATAGGATAACAATCCCATCGCTATTTTTTTATGACTCTCAGTGCATTCTACTAGCAAACGTGACACCTCTTTTTACTGTTGATTCTATCCTTTATTGTTACTCTTACTATTCATTACTAGAACATCTATAGGAGTTATCCTAACAAAACTGTCATCAGTTGACAAGACGTGTCTCCATTATCCATGTCGTATGGTGCCATTATACGATGAGCTATTTCCGATTATGGCCAAGCTATAGTCGTTATCTGGCTAGTCTACTTTTGTTAATGTTTTAACTGAAAGTCGTACCAACCTTTTGAAGATTTCTTTCACACGCTCGGTAGTTTCAACAACCTCTTCATGGTTCAAATTAAACTGCAATCCAGCCGCTAGATTGGTAATGCATGAAATTCCCAATACTTTAAGTCCTGAGTGTTTTGCAACGATTACTTCAGGGACAGTAGACATCCCCACTGCACTCGCACCAGCAATTTGAGCAAATCTAACTTCAGCTGGTGTTTCATATGTTGGCCCAGAAAAGCCCATATATACCCCTTGTTTCAGATCAATATGAGCTTTTTTAGCCTCAGTCTGAACTTTATCTAGAAACTCTCTATCATAAGCTTCACTCATATCAGGAAATCGTGTGCCAAAATCTTCCAAATTTGGTCCTATCAATGGATTTGTTCCCATAAAATTAATATGATCTGTGATTAGCATCAAGTTCCCAGGAGTAAATGTCGGATTGCATCCCCCAGCTGAGTTTGTGACGATTAGTTTTTCAATCCCAAGTTTTGCCATTACCCTTACTGGATATGTGACAGTTGCCATATCATAACCTTCATAATAGTGAAATCGACCATCCATGATCATCACTGGAGTGCCTTCTAGTTTACCAATCAACAATCTACCATTATGACCCTTTACTGTCGATGATTTGAAATATGGAATCTCATCATAAGAAATGGCTATCTTTTCTGATAACTCATCACCCATGACACCCAAACCAGACCCTAAAATCAAACCAATCTTAGGTACTAAATCACTCTTTGACGTAATAAAATCAACACTTTCATTGATTTCTGCTGTTATCCCCATAATTGTCTCCTTAGCAAGCTTTTTTACAATATTATAACCAACTCTACTTAATTTAAATCCGCTAAAAAGCTCGTTCCATTTTCACTTTTTGGCACTCCAAAATTATCAGCAATAGTAGCTTGAAGATCTGCATAATATCCTTGTCTCAATGCAGTACCTTGTGTCAAACTCTTGCCATAAACCAGCAATGGGACATACTCTCTTGTATGATCTGTTCCCTTAAAGGTTGGATCATTGCCGTGATCTGCCGTTATAATCAACAGATCATCTGGAGCCATTTGTTCCATAATCTCAGGCAAGCGTTTATCAAAATCTTCTAAAGCCTTTGCATAGCCCTCAGTATCTCTTCTGTGTCCATATAAAGCATCAAAATCAACCAAATTAGTAAAGCTTAGTCCAGTAAACGGTTCAGCCATTTTCTTCAACAACTGATCAACGCCGTCCATATTACTCTTCGTTCTAACGTAATCGGTGATTCCTTTACCGTTAAAAATATCATTGATTTTTCCCACTGCAATAACGTCATAGTGTGCGGCCTTCAGCTTATCTAATACAGTCTCGCCAAAAGGATCCAAGGCATAATCATGCCGATTGCTCGTCCGTGTGAAGTTTCCTGGTTGACCGATATATGGTCTTGCAATAATTCTACCAATCATATAAGGATCGTCCTTAGTTATATCTCTGACATATTGGCAGATACGGTATAATTCCTCAACTGGAATCACGTCTTCATGAGCTGCAATTTGTAGAACTGGATCTGCCGAGGTATAAACAATCAAATCTCCTGTTTCAAGTTGATGAGGCCCTAACTCGTCTATAATCGCCGTGCCACTGGCTGGTTTATTTCCCACGATACCTCTTCTAGAAAATGCTTTGATTTTATCCAATAGTTCCTCTGGAAAGCCATTTGGAAACACTTTGAAAGGTGTCTTTATTTGAAGTCCCATTAATTCCCAGTGGCCAGTCATAGTATCTTTTCCAACTGATTGTTCTTCTAATTTTGTATAGTAACTATTTTTCGAATTCTTTGGTTCAATATGAGACAGTGGTCTAATTTTACCCAAACCTAATTCAGCAAGATTGTCCAAGGCAACAACCCTAGAATCAGTAATATGTCCTAGTGTGTCTGCGCCTACATCTCCAAAATCTGCTGCATCGGGAGCTTCACCTATTCCTACTGAATCCATTACAACGACATGTATTCTCTTAAACTTCATTCACAATTACCTCTTTCTAGATTTCCATCACATAAGTGTCTGATAGGTTTAAAAAGTAACATTTTCAGTCCTTTTCGGCTATCAAGAGTCTTTAACCCTGTGGTGATGCCCTCACTGTCTTGGGTGAGAGTTTTTATATATTTTTCTTAAATGAACTTGATCCAAGTGTGTATAAATCTCTGTTGTTGATATATCACTATGACCAAGCAGTTCTTGAATAATTCTCAAATCTGCACCATTTTGAATTAAATGGCTGGCAAAAGAATGTCTTAATACATGAGGTGAAACAACTTTTTTGATACCTGCTTTAACGACATACTTTTTTAGATTCTTCCAAATACCTTGGCGTGTAAAACCCTCGCCTCGTCTATTTAAAAAAAATATAGTCGATGGTTTACCTTTAGAACGACCCACTAAAGTTGGTCTAGAATCCTCCAAATAACATTGTAGCCAAAACATCGCCTGATTAGCAATAGGAATTAAGCGTTCTTTGTTCCCTTTACCAATCACCCTGATAATTTGAGTATCTAAATGAACCTCACCAACTGTTAAGTGAGTTAATTCCGAGACTCGCAAACCAGTTGCATACATTAATTCAAAGATGGTGCGATCTCTTAAACCAATTAAATCACTAACATCAGGAGCCTTCAATAACGCATCAACTTCGCTTACTGTCAATTGTTTTGGTAATGGTCGTGCCTTTTTAGGAAGCTCAATCAACCGCGACGGATCATCACTTCTTATTTTTTCTTTCAAAAAATAGCGCGATAGTTGTCTCAAACTTGAAATAACTCGAGCACGTGAGTTTGGTGCTAAGTGTTTCAGTGTCAGATCAGATAAAAAAGCTTTAATGTCTAACACATCAAAAGTCGTCAAATTATGGTTTGAGTTTTCAGTCAAAAAAGTTTGAAACTTTCTGATATCCCTCTCATAATTTTGGATTGTATTGACAGATAGGCCACGAACCACCTTTAAATACCGTATAAAGTCACTGAGGTAATCCTCTTCAAACTGATTCGACGATTCACTCATAGTGATTTACCTTGTTTTTTTGACAATCCTCACATATTCCATAAAAAGTTAACCGATGATCTAACACTTCAAAATGATATTTTTGTTTAATTGTATCCTCTACATTCAGCAATAAATCATCAGAAATAGTCTCAATCTTACCACATGAAAGGCATAGTAAATAATGATGAGCATGTTTGTTTTTACTTATTTTCAAATCATAACGAGCAAGTCCATCATCAAAAACAGACCTATAAGTGATACCCAATTCCGTTAAAATATCAAGTGTCCGATATACAGTTGCCAACCCTATATCTGGGTTTTTGACTTTTAAAAGAACATATATTTCTTCAGCACTTAGGTGCTCATTTGCACGTTCAACCAACGTCATCAGAGTTAATTCTCGCTGAGGTGTCAGCTTATACCCTGCTTGTTGCAATATTTTTTTGACTGTTGTTAATGATTCACGTGTCATGCTGTCACCTCTACTATTTTTTCAATGCTATCCCATTAGGAATTTTAATCACTTGCCCTGTCTTAAGTAAATGACCGATTGCTCTTTTAAACTGTCCTTTTGAGATTCCGAAAAAGCTCTTGATATCATCTGGATCAGATTTATCGTGATAAGGCAGTTGATGAGTTGGCACATTATTCAGTAATGTCAAAATCATTTGGGCATCATCAGGAATTGCTTCAAAGGCTCTGGGCTTCAACGATATATTCAGCGATCCATCCTCTTTGACTGCAATAACTCGTCCTGTAATCAGTTCACCAAGTGTTGGCTCAATAAAGCGCTCAGATGGGTGAATAAACCCCCAATAGAACTCACTGGTTAAAACGTAAGTTCCCACTTTTTTAAGACGAACAACTGTTGCTTCAATATCCTTATTAATCATAGAATCTGGTGCTTTTTTTGCAAGCTGGTGGACTAACTGTTCATCCGCTAATTCGCCCCAGATTCGCTCCTCTTTATCCGTCGTAATGGTGATTAAGAGCTTATTCCCTTTTTTAGGCCATAAAGACGTCATTTCAGATAACAGATCCTTTGAAACCACAACATCCTTACCAGGCAGACCGATATCACAAAATACACCTAGGTCTTTTCTAACATCTTTTACAACTGCCCAACCATACTGTCCTGGTAAAATATCAGGAAGGATTGGGGTGAAAATATAGTGATGATCCATATTCTCATATAAGAATCCTTTGACCATATCACCTATCTGGTAACTGTTCTCAGTCAGTTGTTTGGGAAAATCGAATGTTCGACCTTTATATTGTACAAAGTAACTAGTGTCATTTTGATCGGTCACAAAACATGTTTCTACCGTTCCAAGCATATTTGACCTCCATTCATTTTATTAATTTTAGCTATTTCTTATTTATAGTCATTCTAGATTAATGCTTGCTTCAATCCATTTATAGATCAATCCCAGCCACTAAAATGAAAAAACATTCAAATTGCTTAACACAACTCATTTTACCACAATTATATCGTAATCACCTTATTTGATCTGGTTACCTAGTTTATAATCATCGAACTCTCCAAAACTTTTTTCGGTCAAGAAAAAAATGGTTACAATATAAAAAGTTGGATCATTGCCCTTTAGTGGGTCGTGATCCAACTTTTCATTCAATGCATTAGCTACATTTTTTGACTGACACTCTTATATGTTATTTACACAGTGTATAATCTATACACGCTATGTGTAAATGTTTTCTGTACATGCTTACCACTTTATTAGAGTAGTAGTCACTTGTATTAAAGAGCTTTAGTTGCTCCTCTATAAACGATACCACGACGTGCATCAATTGTAACAATCTCGCCATCTTCAATAACTGAGGTTGCATCTGTACTTCCAACAATCACAGGGATACCTAGATCAATGCCAACTACAGCGGCATGGCTTGTTAAACCGCCCTCTTCGGTTACAACAGCAACAGCTTGTTTCAAAGCATCAGTGTATTCAGGAGTTGTATCTCTAACAACTAGAATCTTACCTGGCTTCATTTTTTTATTAGCTTCATCAGCTGAATGAGCTACAACTGCTTCTGCAATAACGTTTTTACGGCCTATACCATTACCTCTAGTTAAGATAGTATTAATGGCTTGAACCTTCATGATATTAGTTGTACCACGTTCACCAACTGGAACACCGGCAGTAATAATGATCAAGTCGCCTTCTTTTGCATAGCCTTCATCAGTAGCTACAGTAGATCCTAGTGCAAACATTTCATCAGTAGAAGCAGGCTTTTCAGTGACATGAGGATAAACACCCCAAGAAAGAAGTAACCCACGTTTTTGACGTTGGCTGAATGTCAACGCTACGATATGCGCATTAGGACGGTATTTTGAAATCATCCGTGCAGTGTGACCAGATTCTGTAGCAGCCACGATTGTCTTAATCTTAAGATTTTTAGCCGTGTGACCAACTGAACGACCAATTGCTTCTGCAACATCGGTATCTGAGAATGCTTTTAGTCTGAAAGAATTTTCTCCAGTTAAGGCAGCTTCAGTACGAACACAAATATTCGCCATTGTCCGAACTGCTTCGATAGGATAATCCCCAGCAGCTGTTTCTCCTGAAAGCATCACTGCGTCAGTACCATCAAAAATGGCATTAGCAACGTCACCAGCTTCAGCTCTTGTAGGGCGAGGATTTCGTTGCATAGAATCAAGCATTTGGGTAGCAGTGATAACTGGTTTAGCTAATTCATTACATTTTCTGATCAATGCTTTTTGAACAATAGGAACTTCCTCTGCAGGAATTTCAACACCCATGTCTCCCCGAGCAACCATCAACCCTTGAGAAACATTCAAAATATCATCGATATTATCGATTCCTTCTTGATTTTCGATTTTTGGAATGACTTGAACATGTGTCATATCATATTCTTCTAATATTTCTTTGATTTCCAAAACATCTGCTGCTTTACGTACAAAACTTGCAGCAATGAAATCGATGTCGTTCTTTAGTCCAAAGATAATATCGTTACGATCTTTTTCTGTAATACCTGGTAATTTTGTTTTAACTCCAGGAACATTGACACCTTTTTTATTTTTAATGACACCAGTATTTAAAATCTTTGTATGGATAACTTCTTTTTCAAGATCAACATCGGTAACTTGTAATTCTACTAAGCCATCATCTAATAAGATGTAGCTTCCAATATTGACATCATGGATCAATTCAGGATAGGTAATTGAAAATAGATCTTTAGTTCCTAAAACTTCTTTCATTGACACATCAACAGTTTTTCCTTTTTCAAGTAAAATACTGCCATCTTTCATATCATTCGTTCTGATTTCAGGACCTTTAGTATCTAACATTAACGCAACTGTCGTTCCGGTGATTTTAGAAGCTTCGCGAATGTTCTTGATACGTTGTAAATGTTCGTCATGATCTCCATGTGAGAAATTCAAACGTGCAACATTCATCCCAGCTTTAATCAATTCGACTAGTGTTTCAACGCTTTCACTTGCAGGACCTATCGTACATACGATTTTAGTTTTTTTCATTGTTTCACCTTTCCTATACCTAAGAATTATGAATAGACGATTCCACTCAAAACAACTATTTAGTGCCTCACTATACCATTTTATCAAAATAGTTTAGCAAATAGTCTTCTAAATTTTATCGAAGTACCGTCACTATATTACCACATTTTCAGAAATAAATAAGTCATTTTCAGAAATAAGACAATTGTTCACAAAATATGAGCTTATCCCAATTTAATACGAGATTTCCTTGTTTAATTGATAAAGATTTAGTGCAGGGGTGTGTTTATTATTCTCAAGCGTTTCTATAATGTTGCCATAGGTGATTTCACCATGTTGAATCCCAACACAGACGCCACCAATGTCTTTTTTCAATAAATCAATTGCTTTAGCACCCATTAAGCTTGCCAAAACTCGATCTCTTGCCGTAGGGGCTCCACCACGTTGCATATGTCCTAAAACTGAAATACGTGTTTGATAATTTGGATCCTTTTCTTGTAGAAGTTTACCAAATTTTTCACCGCTCATTACACCTTCAGCTAACACGATAATCGTATGCTTTTTACCACGGTTACGACCAGCCTCAATTTCACTAATGATCTTATCGATGTCAAAGCGGTGTTCAGGAATAATGATTTGTTCAGCACCAGATCCAACACCTGCCCAAAGAGCGATGTCTCCAGCATTTCGTCCCATTACTTCAACAATAAACGTTCTAACATGACTCGTTGCAGTATCTCTAATACGGTCAAGTGCTTCTAAGACAGTATTGATTGCTGTATCAAATCCAATCGTAAAGTCAGTTCCAGCTATATCATTATCGATGGTTCCTGGGATCCCAACAGTTGGGAAACCATGTTTGGTAAGCGCAACAGCACCCTTGTAACTCCCATCTCCACCAATAACCACTAAACTGTCAATACCATATTTCTTTAATTGCTCAATCCCTTTGAGTTGCCCTTCTTCTTTTGCAAATTCAGGGTAACGTGCAGAGTATAAGAACGTCCCACCACGTCCAACAATATCACTCACATCGTGAATGCCTAACTTTCTGATATCACCGGAAACTAAACCGGCAAAACCATAGTTGATGCCGTAAACCTCAAATCCTTCATAAATCCCTTTCCGAACTATTGCCCGGACAGCAGCGTTCATGCCTGGAGCATCCCCACCGCTTGTCAAGACTGCAATTTTTTTCATGTTTACCTCTCCTCACCTTGATAATGAACTTACAATAATGATACCAAAAATAGCTCACCGTGTCTGTTATTACTCAATTCTAAAAGCGTTTTCCTAATGAAATTCTTAATTTTTTATAATTTTTTCACTTGATTCAAGTGGAGAGCTAGCTACATAAAGGTTTTTTTCGCCAATTATTGCCGATATTTCACTCAATAAGACACTAGAAATAGTTACTTTTCGTATCCGACGATCATAAAACTTTCTGCGATCCGGCTGTCTAACAAATATCAGCGGACTTTCGCCACTATGTTTCTTAAAGATTGCTATCAACTTTTCATAAGTAATCTTTTCAACATTATCTAAGTTTATGACCAATTTTCTCTCCCGCTCGATTGCTATCTTCTTGGCTTCATCATAGCTTATAAAGTTGGAGGCAATCACCTGTAATGCCATATCTTTGGAAAAGCTAGGCTTACCTTTTAAAACAATTTTTTTGTTTGGCTTCAAAAGACTGATATGTTGATAGTAAACCTTTGGAAAAACGACAACAGTCAGTTGCTTTGTTTCATCACTAACTGTCAAGAAAGCCATCGATTCTCCCTTTTTTGTTTTAATTTTTTCTACTGACTGGATGTAGACCAATCCTTCGAAAGACCGATCTTTATCTTTTAAGGACAGAAGAGACCTATAGCCCATCACATGAATTAAACGACGATCATTAGCTAATGGGTGGAAAGAAACAATAGTTCCTAATAACGCAATCTCATCGTTTAAGCGTTGGTCTAGTGGCATTTCTGCTGTATGCTGATAGCTAACCCCTAAATCCTGATTTAAATGATTGATTAGGTCTCCAAATAAAGAATCTTGCTCTTTAAGAACAGGAATTGTTTTCAACAAGCTTGCTCGATTGACGCCAAATGAATCAAATGCTCCTACACGAATCAATTTTTCAATCATACTATCTGATTGTTTTTGCCCAACTCGTTGATAAAAGTCAATGAAGGAATGAAACTTTTCGTTCTTTCTTTTTGATAAAATTCGTTCTGAAAAAAGGGTTGATATCCCTTTGATTTGATCAAATCCTAAAAGCAATCCTTTTTTGTAGACGGCTATTAAATGCGTACTATTGTTAATATCTGGCCCGAATAAGCTGATTCCTTTAAAACGCATATCATTTAAGTATTGCTGTCCTTTAGTCGAATTAAGAGAAAGACTATTGATTAAGCTTGCAAAAAAAGCTGCTGGATAATGAACTTTCAAATAGGCCATACGATAAGCTAGTAATGAATAGGCCATTGCATGTGAACGATTAAATCCATAATCAGCAAATTTTTCGATATAGGCATAAACAGTTGTGGCTTCTTTAGCGCCATAACCAAGTTTTTGTGCACCAGATACAAAGCGCTTTTTTTCTTCCTCAATGATATCTTTTTTCTTTTTACTCATCGCTCTTCTCAGTATATCTGCTTGTCCTAACGTAAATCCCGCCATGGTAACTGCTACTTGCATGACTTGTTCTTGGTAGACCATGATGCCATATGTATTAGCAAGTATTTTTTTTAATGTGTCGTGTGGAAAATGAATGGGTTCCTCATGATGCTTTCGTTTAATAAAATGGTCAATCTGTTCCATCGGTCCCGGACGATAAAGGGCATTGACCGCTGTAAGATCCTCTAAACTTTGTGGCATTAGACGTTTGAGAACTTGTCTGATACCTGCTGATTCGAATTGGAATATGCCATCCGTATCGCCTTGAGAAAACAACTGATAAACGCTTTTATCGTTTAATGGGATAGCTGTTAAATCAAAATCAGGATCATCCACTTTAATAAAAGTCACAGCGTCTTGAACAATAGCTAAATTTCTAATGCCCAAAAAATCCATTTTCAATAACCCAATCTCTTCAACTGAACCCATTTGAAATTGTGTTAATGGTAACTGTTTGTTTCTCAAAAAAAGTGCTGTAAAATTAGTCAATGGTTGGTCACAAATGACGACTCCTGCAGCATGTGTTGATAAATGTCGGCTAAGGCCTTCAATTTGTTGAGCTATTTCAACAATTTTCTGACTTTCAGCTGATTGATCAACCAACTGTGCAAATTGTCGTGATTCGCGGTAAGCATCTGCTAGTTTTATTTTCAGTTTATTAGGAACCGATTTAGCTAATCGATCAACGACTGATGCTGAAGATTTTAGGACCCTACCAACATCTCTAATAGCAGATTTAGCGGCAAAAGTCCCTACCGTTGCAATTTGAGCAACATGATTCTCACCATATTTTTTGGCAACGTATTGTAATACCTCATCCCGTTTATTATCAGGTAAATCAAGATCGATATCAGGCATATTAAAACGTTCTTCATTTAAAAAACGTTCAAATAATAAATTTTCTTTGATTGGATCTAATTCTGTAATTCCTAATAAATATGACGTCAGTGACCCAGCTGCAGACCCTCTACCTGGGCTTGTAACGATTTTCATGCTTTTAGCATAACCGATGACATCAGCTACAATCAAAAAGTAATCCGAAAAGCCCATCCGATCGATCACTGTCAATTCGTGGTCTAGTCTATCTCTATAGGCTTCGTCTTCCGTTAATGCTTTCTTCTCTAGTCCCTCATAACATAATTTCTTTAAATATTGGCTACTATCTTCATTATCCGGCGTTTTAAATTTTGGGAGATGAAGTTTTTTAAACAGAAGCGAAACTTCTACTTTTCGAGCCAAACTTTCATTTTCGTTTAAACTATCGTTTAGTATTGGATTAGTAGTAGGAAAAAATTGATTAAACTCTTTTTGAGAGGGTAGATAATAGCTTCCCGTAGATAGATCACTTTGAGACAGATCATCTTCCCTATCAATTGCTCTTAAGACACGATAGCCCTTTTGATAATGAGCGCTAGGATAGCGGACCTTTTCGCTTGCAATTGCCATAATGTCGGGATTGTGACTGAGCCAATCAGTGATAATGTTCAACTTTTCTTCCGAAAATTCTCTTGGATCAATCGCAATATAAATTTCCCAAGAAAAGTCACTAACAATCTGCTTAAGTGTCGACAAAACCTCAATAGTAAAATCATCATCCAAATGTAGAATAAAGGCTAAATGATCAGTAAGCTTTCGACTTTCTTGAAGAATAAGTCCCCATTCTTTATCTGTCGAATAAGTTGCAAGTGATAGCATCTTTTGGTAGCCAGTGTTGTCTAATGCGATAGCAGACAAAAGGATATCATACGGAGCTTTCATATTAATATGGGCTAAATTCAGATAGTGTGACACGCCCATAATAGGTTTGATTTGTTTTGCTAAACATTTTTGATAAAATTCAACTAGACCCATGGTACTGTCAAGATCGGCTAATACCAATGAAGTGTAACCAAGCTGACTTCCCAGCTCGGCATAGCGATCAATCGTTAAGGCACTACGCAAAAACGAATAGTCAGAAAAAACATTGAATGGTTGTCCCACGGAAACACTTCCTTTATCATATAGTTTGCGTTACAATAATATGCAGAATAACAGAAAAGAGGTTCTAGAATGAAATACATTATAACTGGCATTTGGGCTTTTATTTTAACACAAATGACTTTTTTCTTGGGTTCGGCATTGATGAATTCTAAATATAGTTTCTTATCCGCATGCTTAACAGCTGTAATCGAGCTTGTTTTGGTCGTTTTGATTAGTGATATGTTAAAATTCTCAAATCACCTAAAAATTTCTGAAGATACTCCAGAAGTTTCAGATTCAAATAGTACAACTGAATGAATGATTGAATGGCTTATTGAATGACTTTTTGAATAGATAAATAAGAGAAAAATAGTAAATCCCAAAATTGTGTGACCTATTTTCAGAATGATTTCAAGAGTGGCCTGAAAAATGACCTATTAATAAGCTAAATGACCTTCATTAGAACTAAACTAATTTTGCTACTTCTGTAGTAGTTTTTAAGATTTAAATACAGTTAGAATAAGAACTAAATACAGTTAGAGGATGAGGCAACAGCCTCATCCTCTTTTTATGGTTACTTTTCTAAAAACATTGCGTCGCCAAAACTAAAAAAGCGATACTTTTGTTTGATAGCATGATCATAGGCCTCTAGAATAAAGGATCTTCCGGCATAGGCAGCCACTAACATGACTAATGTAGATTTTGGAAGATGAAAATTTGTAATGAAAGCATCAACAGCTTTAAACTGAAATCCGGGAGAGATGAAGATTGAAGTCCATCCACTCATTGGCTCAAGAGGTGTCGTTCTATCCTTTGTGACTGATTCTAATGTGCGAATAGAGGTGGTCCCAACAGCTACAATTCTTCTATTTTCGCTTCTGGCGCTGTTGATTACATCACAGGTTTGTTGGTCAATATGATAATACTCAGAATGCATGTGGTGATCAGAAATATTGACTGCTGACACGGGCCTGAATGTTCCTAAACCAACATGAAGTGTGACATAGCACAATTTAACACCTTTAGCTTTCAAGGCCTCTAAAATCTCAGTAGTAAAATGTAGGCCAGCTGTAGGTGCCGCAGCAGAACCTTCCTCTTTAGCATACACTGTTTGATAACGATTTTTATCTCTTAATTTTTCTTTAATATAAGGTGGTAAAGGCATCTCACCGAGTTGATCCAGAATCTCGAGGAAAACACCTTGATAGGAGAATTTAACGCGTCTTCCACCATGTTCAAGAACTTCAATGACCTCCCCAGTCAATTGTCCATCTCCAAAAGAAATCACTGTTCCAACCTTTGCTCTTTTTGCAGGTTTAACTAATGTTTCCCATACATCATCGTTTTCTTGGTGAAGGAGCAGAACTTCTAAGTGCCCACCAGTATCTTCTTTTGTGCCAAACAACCTTGCTGGCAACACTTTGGTATTATTCATCACTAAGACATCGCCACTTTTTAAAATTGATACGATATCCTTAAACGACTCATCTGTCATCGTGTGATCTGTCACGTTCAAATGTAACAGCCGAGAAGCAGAACGGTCTTTCAAAGGGACTTGCGCGATCAAATTCTCTGGCAAATTAAAATCAAAATCATTTACGTTTAATGGCAATTTATTCTCTTCTTTCTCATCAAATCAACTCTATTGGTATGATCCTTTTTGTGTTTTTTATACTAGACTTATACTTTTTTATACTAGACACTAGTACTATTCTCTCGAATCGTCATCTTCCCGCTTATTTTGGGAATGGAATACCTAGATGATCATAGGCTTTTGGCGTCGCAACTCTTCCTCTAGGAGTTCTTTGGATAAAACCATTTTGAAGTAGGTAGGGTTCATACATATCTTCAATCGTTTCTCTTTCTTCTGAAACGTTTGCTGCCAATGCAGCTACACCTACTGGACCTCCTTGATAAAACTTAATCATCGTTAGTAACAAGCGACGATCTATCTCATCTAATCCCAATCGATCTACTCCGAGAATCTTAAGTGTTTTTTTCGTGACAGATTCACTAATAATCTCCTCTGTCTCAACTTGTGAAAAATCGCGAACGCGTCGTAATAATCGGTTAGCTATTCTTGGTGTTCCCCTAGATCTAAGTGCGATTTCAAGTGAAGCTTTTTGATCAATGTCGCATTCGAGCACTCTAGCAGTTCGGTTGATAATCAATTCTAAATCATCAACTGTATAATAATCGATATGATCGATAATCCCAAAGCGGTCTCTAAGAGGTGCAGATAACGCTCCAGCACGAGTGGTCGCACCTATCAAAGTAAACGGTGGTAACGGAAAATGGATATGTTGTGCCGTAGCCCCGATGCCAGTCACGATATCGATAAAGAAGTCTTCCATTGCTGAATATAGAATTTCTTCTACAGGCTTTGGTAAGCGATGGATTTCATCAATAAAAAGAACATCTCCAGCATTCAAATCACTCAATATTGCAACTAGATCTCCGCTTCTTTCAATAGCGGGTCCACTAGTCGTCGTGATGTTTACATCAAGTTCATGAGCTATGATATGAGCTAAGGTCGTTTTTCCTAGTCCTGGGGGGCCATAAATCAAAATATGGTCCAAAGATTCCTCTCGTTGCTTTGTAGCCTTGATATAGATGTCTAGTTGGCGTTTTAGCTTTTCTTGTCCGATATACTCTCTAAGCCACTGCGGACGTAAGGAAAGCTCATTATCTCCATCATCAAACACATCTTCAGCTGAAACAATTCTTTCAGTCATTGTAAAATCCCTTTCGCTATTTTGACATGTATCTAGTAGGCCTTCCAAGATGCTAGATACATTGCCAAACTATCGTTTTTCTTCTAACAAATAGCATTATTTATCTAACAAGAGTTTGAACGCTCTCTTTAAAAGCTGTTCAGTACTTTCGTTACTCTCAGGTATCAAATTTTTCTTAATTTTGTCGATTTCTCTTTGTGAGTATCCTAAACCAGACAAAGCCAGTGCAACATCAGTAACACGTTCATCTTCTGCAGACTGCTTCTTAGTTGTCTTTTCTTCACTATCATAAGACCCAAGCTTTCCTTTTAGATCCAAAATGATTTGAGCAGCCGTTTTCTTTCCTACTCCAGGAAATCGTGTCAAGAATGTCTGATCAGCAGTTTCTACTGCCTTTATGAAGCCCTTTTGATGCTCACTAGCTAAAATTGATAAAGCACTTTTAGGACCGATACCGGATACACTAATTAATTGTTCAAACAAAGTCCTAGTTGGTTGATCTAGAAAACCAAACAATAATTCATCATCTTCTCTTACATGATGATGAACAAATAATTTGACTGTTTGATGTAGTGATGATTGTAGTTCGAAAGGATTGGCCATTAAAATTAAATACCCAATGCCATAAGATTCAATCGTGACAGACTTTGGTGTTATAGTAGTTAACTCGCCTTTAATGTAATCATACAACATATCAGTTATCCTTTTCGTTAAAAAGAACTTTGTAGTCCCCTAATCCCTCAGCATCCAGTTGATCGTAGGGAATAAATCGTAATGCAGCAGAGTTGATGCAATACCTTAATCCGCCTTGTTCCACTGGACCATCATTAAAAACATGACCTAAATGAGAGTCCGCTTTTTGACTTCGTACTTCGATTCTCTCCATCCCATGAGATTGGTCACGCTTTTCCGCTACAGCTTTTTTATCGATTGTTTTTGAGAACGACGGCCACCCACAACCAGCATCATATTTATCTGTTGAACTAAACAATGGCTCGCCACTTAGTATATCAACATAGATTCCTTTATCATAAAAGTCATCATACTCTCCCGAAAAGGGTCTTTCAGTCCCGTTATTCTGTGTCACGTCGTAAGCTACTTTAGACAGTTTGCTTTTATTTTTTTCAATCTCATATTCATTGCTCATTGAGGTCACCCTTCTTTTGCTTTATTTTATTCGTTAAATTCAGGATACTGCATGATTTTCCCTCTATCCCCTAAATGACTAGTCCAACGTCTTCAACTAGCATTTGGAACAAGGTGAAAAAGTGAGATGGTCATTACAAATCACATTATAACACGAACACACGTTCATAGTCATCGTGTTCAACTGTAACAAAATCAATGATCCTGTATTCGTTTAAATAATCTTTCCATATCATACGTTGAAAAATGAACAATGGTCGGCCTACCATGTGGACAATTGTACGGATTTTGAGTTCTAGACAAATCCTCTAACAATTTACGTGCTTCGTCTGGAGTAATATAATGATTTGCTTTGATTGATCCCTTACAACTCATCATGACTGCCGTTTTATAACGAAGATCAATCACATTTTCAACCTCTTTTGACAGAATCAAATCGACAACTTGTTCGATATCAGATTGAACTTCCCTGCCTGTCATCCACGCTGGATAAGAATGAAAAATGATTGATCGTGGACCAAATGGTTCAAATTGCAAGCCAATTTTTTGAAATACAGACGCAAATGCTGTTATATTTCCCATTTGATCGGCACTAAGGGTGATGGTTAATGGGAGTAATAATTCTTGCTGCGATGCCTTAACTACAGACATTTTTTTTAGTAAATATTCGTAACGAATCCGTTCTTGCGCTGCATGTTGATCAATAATATAAAATCCATCATTTCCTTGCGCGAAGAGGTAAGTCCCGTGTAATTGACCGAAATATTCTAATTCAGGAAAAGATGAATCGTGTATTGGATTATAGTCGTTTAACTTTTCGGCTACAGCTTCACTATCATTTTCAGGTCTGTCTAAGTGTTCAGCCAGCTCGTAATCTTGACGTGTTGTTTGGTTCCTATTTTTAAAGATCTGCTCCGTAGCTTTATGACCATGATCCTCTGCGACGGATTGTAGCAAATCGTTATTTTGTTTCTTACTAATGTCATGAGCAGATAAATCAGTTCCACGATCATCAGCAGATGATGGCTCATTGGCTATTTTATCCCTTTCATAACCTTTGTGATCCGTTATTTTATCATCATTTCTTAGATAAGATCGACCGAACCAATTCTTATGAGTTGGTTTACTGATTGTATCAAAAGAATCTACATCCTGTTCTTTTGGCTTTAATGGTAACTCAATTGGATGTCTCTTTTTAAGTTGTTTATCAACAACACTTTGACTATCTGGAATTCTATCTCTTTTTTGAACAGCTTTAAAAATTTCAGTTTTCAAGGCTTCTTGTAATTGTTCCGTCTTACTGAGGCGAACATCAAGCTTATTGGGATGGACATTAACATCTACCAATAAAGGATCTGCTTCAATATTCAAGGCCACTATTGGAAAGCGTTTTATCATTAAGGTACTCTTATAGCCAGCCAGAACAGCCTGTTGAATAGCAATGTTTTTAATATACCTATTATTGATAAAAATAGACATATAATGCCGATTGGCTCTCGAAAGGAGTGGCGGTGAAATGAACCCTTTGACTGAAAAATCTGCAGTTTCAAAATTTAGTGGGATCATTTGCCTTGCAATTGATGGTGAATATATTCCAGCTATTGCTTGCTGTTGGTCACCATTACCGACCGTTTTGAGCATCTGATTTCCATCATGCCATACTTCAAATCGGACAGCGGGATAGCTCATCGCAAGACGATTGAGATAATCAGTGATATGACTTAGCTCCGTAGGTAGTGATTTCATAAATCTTAAGCGAGCCGGCGTGTTGGAGAACAAATTTGTGACTGTAATTGTCGTTCCTTTGGCACGAGAAGTTGGCTTAGAACTTTCTAGATTGCCATAATGATAATGAACTTCTGTTGCCTCACTCCCATTACTAGTAGTAAGCAACACTTGACTTACAGCAGCAATACTCGGGATAGCTTCACCCCTGAAGCCTAAAGTACGAATTCGGAAAAGTTCTTGTTGCTGGTTCAACTTACTCGTTGCATATCGTTTGAAACAGTTAAGAGCGTCTTCAGAATCCATGCCGTTGCCGTTATCAGCAACAGAAATACTGGTTAACCCACTTTCCTTTAGAGTAACTATAATCTCTGTACTATTAGCGTCTATAGCATTTTCCACTAATTCCTTTACAACTGAAGCAGGCCGTTCGATAACTTCACCCGCGGCAATTTGGTTGGTCAGTGCAACACTAAGTTCTTTGATTTTCGCCATCATTCTTCACCTCATTCTGTAAATCTGCTAATAGCGTAACAACCTCCAAAGGGGAATAATTCAAAACATCGATTGCTTCAACTCTAGCCTTTAGCTTTTGATAATCTACTGCTATCTCACTACTATATTCTTCATTATTGTTTTTAGTAGAATTTCTTAGCATAGACTTCTTATTTCCTGCTAAATCACTGTGATCGTCATCCATTGTTTCTTTTAACTTTTGTGCATTAGTTTCGAGTTCTTTTAGGATTACCTCCGCCCGCAGAATCACTCGTTCATCCATCTCAGCTAAACGCGCAACATGGACACCATAACTTTTATCAGCAGCTCCCGGCTTGATCAAGTGAGAAAAAACAATATCATTACCGGATTCAATTGCTTCAATATGAACATTTTTAATTGCCTCAAATTGTTGATCTAAATCAGTTAACTCATGGTAATGGGTCGAGAATAGGACATGAGCTGGAATCTGTTCTACTATAAACTCGATAATAGCTTGTGCTAGAGCCATACCATCGTAAGTAGCAGTACCTCTTCCGATTTCATCAAACAGAATTAAACTATACTGATCAGCGTGTTTAAGAGCATATTGCGTTTCCATCATTTCAACCATAAATGTGCTCTTCCCACTATAAAGATCATCCGCCGCTCCAATACGCGTAAATAACTTAGTAACGATGGGTAATTTAGCTGCTTTAGCTGGTACATAAGACCCTATTTGAGCCATGATCGTGATTAAGGCAACTTGACGCATATACGTCGATTTACCGGCCATATTAGGTCCTGTGATAATTTCTACCCGATGATCACCACCTAAAGACACATCATTACTCACAAATTCACCCGGACCAAGTACTTTTTCTACTACCGGATGTCTCGAATGGGATAGCTCTAGCGTTCGGTCATGAAGTGATAAGCTAGGTTTACAATAGTCATTGTCCTCAGCAACTTTTGCTAAAGATTGAATCACATCAATTGTCGCAATGGATTTTGCAGTTTGTTGAAGTTTTTCACGGAAAGGCATAATGTCTTGCCTCAACTGTTCGTATAGTTCATGCTCTAGTACTAATGCATTCTCTTGGGCTTCTAGTATTTCCTGTTCGATTTCTTTTAGCTCAGGTGTAATATAGCGCTCTGCATTTGCCAATGTTTGTTTCCGATCAAAGCGACTCGTATCAACTTGTTGTGCTTGAGCTTTTGAAATCTCAATATAATAGCCAAACACTTTATTATACCCTACCTTAAGACTCTTTGCTTGAGTCAATTCACGTTCTTTTTGTTGAAGATCCGCTATCCATTGTTGTCCATTTTTCAAAACGTCCCTATAGTGGTCCAATTGCTCATTGTAACCATCACGAATCACACCGCCATTCTTAAAAGTGATTGGTGGATCGTCATCGATCGCCGCATCGATCAGTTGTTGCACCTGAATACTAACATTAGTGCTGACATTTTCTTCCGCAAAAATTTGGTCTTTATCTATCGCATTCAGTGTTTCTGTGATTAATGGCACTATACTGAGGGATTTTGACAACTGTTGATAGTCTCTTGGTCTGATAGTCCCCATTGCTAATTTCGTTACTAAGCGTTCAAGATCATAGACTTGATGAAGATATTCAGATAAAGCTGTTCTTTCAAGAAAGTTGTTGAGTAATAGCGAAACCCTCTCCTGCCTACTTTCAATCGTTGCTTGCTTGAGTAATGGTTTTTCTAGCCATTGTTTCAATAATCTTGATCCCATAGCGGTTTGTGTTTCATCTAGAATAGCTATTAATGCGCCTTCTTTTTTGTGGCGAACTGATGTAATAAGTTCTAGATGACTTTTGGTTTCTTGGCTCATTTGTAAATAGGAAGTTGGTTCATAATAAGTGATTGCTTGAAGATGACTGAGCTGTTTTTTTTGTGTTTCAATTAAGTAACTCATTATTAGCCTATTTGCTTTATCTAATAGAATCTTCGGATTTTCTTCCAAAACGGGTAACTCATTTGACTCTATTGGAGGCAATAGCTCACTTTTTTTGGGCACAATAGTACTAAAAAATAAATCAGGAAAAATCTTTTGAAAGGACTCTTCAAATTCTGGTTCACAAACGATTTCTTGCGGGTGAAGACTAGCAATCTCAATAGCTAATTGATCTCGATCAACAACCGTAGCAGACCATTCTCCTGTGCTAACATCGACTGCACTAATTCCAAATAGCGTTACTTCTTTTGTCATTACATCAATTTTCGGATCACTTAAATAACTCGGTTTTCTGTTAGTAGTTAGTGATACTAAATAGTGGTTCGTCAACTGTTGATTAGCAGATTCATCGATATATGTCCCCGGAGTCAAGAGTTGGATAACTTCTCTTTTGACCATTCCCTTTGCTAATTTTGGGTCTTCCATTTGCTCACAAATGGCCACTTTATAACCCATTTTAATCAATGTTTTAATATAATCCTGTGCTGCATGATGCGGAACACCGCACATAGGAATCGGGTTCTTAGATTTTTTATTACGAGTGGTCAAGGTTATTTCTAATAATCGACTTGCCTTTAACGCATCATCTTCAAATAATTCATAAAAATCTCCAAGACGATAGAGCAAAAAGGCATCTGGATACTGGTCTTTGATTTTATGGTACTGAATCATCATTGGTGTCTCATTGCTCATGTCCTTTTTACTCCTCTGAACACATTTTTCAATTACATCTATTCTATCAAAAAGAAGGAAGAAGTGACAAATGCCACTCCCTCCTTCTTAAGTTTATTTCGCGTATTCTACAGCTCTAGTTTCGCGAATCACTGTGATTTTAATATGTCCTGGGTATTGGAGTTCTTTTTCAATTTTATTTTTGATATCACGAGCTAAGATAATAGCTTTTGAATCATTGATCTTTTCAGGTTTGACCATCACACGTATCTCACGTCCGGCTTGGATAGCAAAGCTTTTCTTCACGCCATCCTCTTCATTAGCTAATTGCTCTAATTTCTCTAGACGATGGATATAGTTTTCAAGCGATTCACTTCGTGCACCAGGTCTCGCAGCAGATAATGCATCAGCAGCAGCAACGAGTACAGATATAATGGAAGTCGGTTCAACATCACCATGATGAGATGCGACAGCATTAATAACAACATCTGATTCATGATACTTTTGCATCAACTCAACACCTATCTCAACATGAGAACCTTCTACGTCACGATCAATTGCTTTACCAATATCATGTAATAGACCTGCTCTCTTAGCCAGTTGCGGATCTTCGCCAAACTCACTTGCCATGACGCCAGCTAATTTAGCTACTTCAATACTATGATTCAATACATTTTGACCATAGCTTGTTCTGAAATATAGACGCCCAAATAGTTTGATGATATCAGGGTGCAAAGCTTGAATGCCAACTTCAAATACTGCTTGTTCACCGACCTCACGTATACGGTTATCCATCTCTTTACGAGATTTTTCAACCATTTCTTCTATACGTGCTGGATGAATACGGCCATCAGAAATCAATTTTTCCAAAGCCATCCGAGCGATTTCACGTCTAATTGGATCAAAGCCACTCAAAACAACAGCTTCAGGGGTCTCATCGATGATCACATCGATCCCCGTTAATGATTCAAGAGTTCTGATATTACGTCCTTCTTTACCGATAATTCTGCCTTTCATGTCATCATTAGGCAATGAAATAACAGAAACCGTTTTCTCTGCAACTATGTCTGCTGCAGACCGTTGAATAGCCTCCAAAACGATCTTTGTAGCGCGTTCGTTTGCTTCTTCTTTCGTAATTTCTTCTGTTTCTTTGATTTTAATTGCTTTTTCACGTTGCAATTCTTGATCAAGCGTTGACATAATGATGTCACGAGCTTCATCTCGAGAAAGCATAGATATTCGTTCTAGTTCATCAGATTGCTTTGCGACAATTTTATCGACACTGCTTTCTTTTTCATTGACTATGTCGATCCTTTTCATCAAATCGGTCTCTTTCGTTTCCAGTAACTGCTCGCGTTTTTCTAAATTAGAATCTTTACGATCAAGTTTACTCTCACGCTGTATCAACCGTTTTTCCTGTAAGGTAATGTCTGTACGATGATCTTTTAGTTCTGATTCGATCTTGTCCCGATACTTATGATTTTGTTCTCGAGCTTCTATCAATGCATCCTTCTTTAAGCGCTTTGCATCTCGAGTTGCGTCGTTCAAAATAGTGGCTGCTGAACTCTTAGCACCCATTATTTCTTTTTCATGTTGCGATTTGCGTAACCAATATCCTAGGAGACATCCTAAAACCAAAATTATGATCGCGAAGGAAACTGACACTGGGTTGATATCCATGAAGTCACCTCCGTTTATATGATTTTAGTTGTTTTATTAAATGTCATATTATTTAATGATATGCACACTCTACATTCTATCTTTTTAGCTATGAACTGTCAATCAAGTGTATTTAATAGAAGTGACACAGTTGTTTGCTAAAAGCTATTAAAACAATGTTTATAGCATTTTAAGTAGCCATGCAAACGCTATAAAAAAACTTGAATTATAACATGAGTGTTCTAAAGCAAACCCTTCAACACAAAAAAGAGCCACAATCCTTATAGATTGTAGCCCCTTTATCAAAGATCTTACTCATCACTTTCGTCGAGTAAATCCCCTTGCTCTTTATTATCGCCTTTAGCCTTAGCCGTCACTGCTTCTTTTCTCTCAACTTTTGGAATGCCATAGTGTTCTCTTACTAATCCGTCAATTTCATTAAAGACATCAGGATGGTCAACTAAATATGCTTTTGCATTTTCACGCCCTTGACCAATACGATCACTACCATAGCTATACCAAGCACCACTCTTTTTAATGATATCGAGATCACTTGCCATATCCACTAATTCTCCCGTTTGAGAGATACCTTTACCATACATGATATCTACAACTACCGTTTTGAACGGTGGAGCAACTTTATTCTTTACAACTTTGATTTTAGCTTTACTTCCTATAATATCCGTACCATCTTTGATTTGCTCAGCTCGACGAACTTCTAGTCGAACAGTGGCATAGAATTTTAAGGCGCGTCCACCAGGTGTAGTTTCGGGATTTCCAAACATAATACCAACTTTTTCTCTTATTTGGTTGATAAACAAACAAATCGTCTTCGTTTTACTGATAGAACCCGAAAGTTTCCGAAGGGCTTGAGACATCAAACGAGCTTGCAGACCAACATGGGCATCCCCCATCTCGCCATCAATTTCTGCTCGTGGTACCAATGCCGCTACTGAATCTATAACAACGATGTCAACGGCGCCTGAAGAAACGAGTGCATCTGCAATTTCCAAACCTTGCTCCCCAGTATCAGGTTGTGATAATAGCAATTCATCTATATCAACACCTAGATGCTGAGCATAGTCTGGATCTAAAGCGTGTTCGGCATCAATAAAAGCTGCCACCCCACCTTGTTTTTGAACTTCTGCTACAGCATGTAGAGCTACAGTTGTCTTACCAGATGATTCAGGTCCATAAACTTCTATGATCCTACCACGTGGATATCCACCAACACCAAGAGCTACGTCAACTTGCAAAGATCCACTTGAAATAGTTGATACTTTAGTATCAGCTTTCTCTCCGAGTTTCATTACTGCGCCTTTACCAAAGTTTCTTTCGATTCTTTTTAATGCGTCATTTAAAGCTTTTTCACGATTATCAGCTGCTGCCATAATATCCTCTTTTCTACATTTAATACAGTCAAGATACAGTCAAACACAACACAAATCTATTATTGAGTTTTGAGTATACCTCATCAGTTTTGAATATGTAATTATGAGAGTCACTCATTTAGAAATATACCCTTTTTACATATACTCATTTTTAAGTATTCGTGCTTATACATATAGTTACTTATAAATATAAGTGTTTATAAATATATGCTGTTATACACATACCCATGTATAAATATACTTACCTATAAATATACATATACTCACTTAATTTTGTGTTCATCTTAAACTATTCCAGTACATAAGTATAGTAACAGAAATCGCAGTAAAAAGCGAACATATATTCGCTTATGCGATAATGTTTTTAATCACCAAATCCAATGCCTCTTTTACTGCTTTCTTTCTTACCGCTACTCGAACTCCAGATAAATGTAATTCTTTCACTCTGACTGAATCGTCATAAGCTAATCCAATAAATACAGTCCCAACTTCTTTACCCTCTTGCGTTTCAGGTCCCGCTACTCCCGTCAATCCAACTCCAATATCACTACCCGTTTTTTCCTTCACACGTTTCGCCATTTCGGCAGCACATTCCGAACTGATGACTCCGAATGTATCAACTATTTCTTCAGGAATCCCAAGTAGTCTTTCTTTTTCAATAGTCTGATACGTCACCATACCACCTGTTAGGACTTTACTAGCCCCGGGAGCATCTGCGACCATAGCTTGAAACAAACCTGCTGTGAGACTCTCTGCTGCTGAGATAGTTAATCCTTTTTCGGTCAAATAGTAGACTACTGCATATTCTAATGATTCGAATTGATCATCGCTAAAACAGTACTCTCCAACTCTTTCCTTTATTTTTTTGCCGGTGTCACGTAATAATACTGCCGCACTAGTATCATCTGATGCATTTGCTGTGAGACGTAAGCTAACCTCATAATCATTGACATAGGAAGCAACAGTAGGGTTCACCTGTGATTCAATTATGTCCTGGATTTCGGTAGTCAGTTTTGATTCCCCAATACCATAAAAACGTAAAATCTTATTACGCATCACACCATTACTCTTGAATGTATCCTGCCAAATTGGCAGAACCTCCCTTTCAAACATCATCTTCATCTCACTTGGAGGTCCAGGTAATAAAATAACGGAGCTCCCATTATCTACAAAATAATCACCAACTGCTAACCCGTTATGGTTCTTTAGAATGCGACTGCCATCAATATATTCAGCTTGACGCCAATTGTTTTGCGTTATTTCTCTATTAAGCTTCTGATGAAATCTTCTAATATTTTCTGATGCTTCTTTGTCAACTCGAAGTTCTCTTCCTAAGCATTTTGCCACTACTTGCTTAGTGAGATCATCCTCAGTTGGACCGAGTCCCCCTGTTAGTATGACTAAATCGCTCCGTTTTAAAGCTTGTTTGAACATAGCAGCTAACCGCTCAGGATTATCCCCAACAATATGATGATAATATACATTTATATTATTTTCTTGACACTTTCGGGCCAAATAACTGGTATTAGTATTGACGACTTGACCCATCAATAACTCTGTCCCCACTGCAATCAATTCTGCTTGTACCATTTCTGCCTCCAATTTTATAGACGTCATTCTGGAAAAATACAACTTTTATAAATACTTTACTATCATTTTAAATCACCTTTATACTAAAATACAGATAATTGATTGACTTCATCTGTCCATCATTGACATTTGATAATACGCATTAGTTATCAGACTCATAAACTCAACACTCCTATATAATACAGTTATAATGCAGTCGATTAATAGTCACGCAAAAACAATTAAAAAAGTGGCCGACATCGATCGACCACCACAACACTTAATCCGTTAAACTACCTATTTATTTCGTTTTACTTCTATATTTTTTGCCATTCTATAAACTATTTATCTTTCTATGCAACTTTGAAAATAATGATAATCTTCAAAAGATCTATCTCTCAAATAACCAAATTTTCAAATACGTGCTACATCGATCGACTGAATACTGACCAACTGTGTTTGAAGTATTCATAACCAGAATAAACTGTAGCAATCAATGCCAAGTATAAGAACACTTCTCCCAACGAGAACGGTAGAAATTGAAATGGCCAGTCATGAAGCAATAATAAAATGATTGAAATCATTTGGGTGACTGTTTTTAGTTTCCCTGCTTTTGCAGCAGCCATTACCTCGCCTTGTTCAACTAAAATTGTTCGTAAGCCTGTGATGGCTATTTCACGACACACAATAATAGTTACGACCCAAGCAGGAGCTTGATCCACACCAACTAGCATAATAAAAGCAGACATCACAAGCATTTTGTCAGCCATAGGATCAGCAAACTTGCCAAAATTTGTGACTAAATCATCTTTACGAGCGATATAGCCATCAAGCCAATCCGTAAAACTTGCCCCCACAAAAATAATAGTGGCAATAATTTGTAAAGCATTCAAACCCTCATTACTATTTTGAGCATTTATAGCCATCACTAAAATAAAGACTGGTATCAACAACATGCGAATGACGGTTAATTTATTCGGTAAATTCACTCTTTTATCCCCTATCATTTAGACTGATCAATCGATCTCAATATCAAAATATTGGGTGTTGATCGTTTTATAATCTTCTGGAAGTTCTAATGGTTTACCATCGATCGTAATTTCCGCACTAGGTGTAAACCCTATACTAAAGCTAATGTTCTTAGCTCCTGAAGGCAAATCTACTGTTTGAGACTGTCCACTTTCTAATGTTCCTTCATAGGCTACTGCACCATCGATGCTAACACTGATCCAAGATCTGCCTCCCTCAACCGCTTTTAAGTCGACTTTGGTCGGTAACTTGATATCTGACGTTTTAAAAGACCCGCGTGTCCCATCGATACTAACGGTTGTCAAACTGATTGGCCCATCACTATTTTCTGTATCTGAGTCTTCTGAGTCAGTAGCCTCTTCTGTGTCATCTTGATTCGAATCTGAATCACTGTCGGATGGGTTCCCAGAATCAGCAGAGTCATTCTCATTATTGTTATTATCAGTCTCACCATTGTTTTGTGTCTCAGTTTGGGCAGGATCTTGCGTAATCAAATCCTCATTACTTTGAGATTTTAAATAAGCCATAACCATCAAAACTATCAAAAGGATCATAAACAACAACAAGAGAAATAATGGAAAGATGTTTTTACTCGTTTGAATCACATAATCAAATCTACTCTGCTGGCGATGTTTAGTTGATCTTGATTCATAAGTCGGTATGACACCCTCTATATCAGTTTCATTTGCAAAGGTATCGTCCAATGGATATTTTGCTAACAACCATTCTGGATCAATATCGACAGCTTCCGCATATTGTCGTACAAACGCTCGGATATAAAATTGACCTGGTAATTCCTGAAAATTATTTTGGTCGATTGCCCGTAAATAGCGAGATTGGATTTTAGTCACTTGTTCCAAGTCCGCGTAAGTATACCCTTTCTCTACACGTGCTTCTGCTAATATACTGCCAATTTTAGTCACATTATCACCCACCTAATCGATTTCATTGTATCATATTTGACGGAGAAATAGCTGGTAAAAAGGTGAGTTAATCATCCCAACCACCAGTGACTTTTATCACTTGCCCAGTTAAGTAATCGGACCTTTTATCAAAAATTGCACTGACCCAATACGAAATATCCTCTGGATCAGCTAATCGTTGCAGTGGTATCTCTTCTATAAGTTGTTGCCAGGCAGATTGATCGAGGAAATAGTTTGTCGGCGTCTTGACTGCACCGGGAGCTACACCGTTCACAGTTAAATCATTTGCAGCTACCTCCATCGCGTAACTTTTTATAAATGATTCCTGAGCTCCTTTTACCGCTGAATAAGTCGTTTCAAGGGCACTGCCATGACTAGCATATACTGAAGTAATAAATACAATCCTAGCATGTTTTGCTTTTAGAAGTTGGGCCTCAAAAAATTGAATAACTTCAATTGGACCAAGTACATGGACTTTGTACAAATGATTAATATCAGTTGTTGTCTGATTTCTCAAAAAATCGTAGACCGTACCTCCCGAAGCAAAAACTAAACCACTAATAGGTAATATATTTGAAAGAATACTTTTATCTATATTAGAAAGATCAAATTGGATAATTGAAAAAAACTGATTAGGAAATTTTTCTTGAAGGCTTTGTCTCAAACTAGTTACCTGCTTTATATTGTCATTAGCATGTAAAGTGAGCGACCAGCCCTCCTGTGCTAGATCTTTTGCGATTGCTCCACCAATAACCCCACTCGCTCCAATAATCAGTGCATGTTTTTCCATTTGAAATTAATATCCTTTACTTCGATTTGACATAAGTCGTGCCATTTGCAGCAGGACCTTCTGAGTTTCCGATAAACAGAACCAACACGATAATAGTTAAAAGATATGGTGCTATTTCTAACCAAACGCTAGGTATATCTTGAATAATCGGAATATAACTACCGATAACGCTCAAACTTTGTGCTAGTCCAAAGAATAAGGCCGCTCCCATAGCTCCAATCGGATTCCATTTACCAAAAATCATTGCTGCCATTGCAATAAATCCTTGCCCCGCAATCGTTGTAATCGAGAAATTAAGCGAAATAGACTGAGCAACTATCGCACCACCGATACCTCCTAATAATCCAGAAATCAAGACACCCGCATAGCGCATACCATAGACATTTATACCCAACGTATCCGCTGCTTGAGGATGCTCCCCAACAGATCTTAGTCGTAAGCCAAAAGTAGTTTTGAATAATACGATATAAGCAATTACGGCAACTACAATTGATAAATAAGCCGGTAAAGACGTTCCAGTAAAAAAGATAGGTCCGATAAATGGAATTTTGGATAGAACAGGAATAGTCGTTTTACCAAATCCATATTGGATCATAGCTGTTTGTCCATGGTTTTCATATAAAACTCTTGTCAAAAATATAGCTAAAGATGGGGCTAGCATATTGATCACAGTACCAGAAATAATATGATCAGCTCTGAAATTGACAGTGGCGAGTGCATGAATCAACGAAAATATGACTCCCGTTAGGCCACCAACTAATAATCCGAGCCACGGAGTACTTCCGCCTAAGCTCTCGCCAAATGTTAGATTGAAAACGACTGATGAAAAAGCACCCATCACCATGATACCTTCTAAACCAACATTAACGATTCCAGATCGTTCTGAAAATGTGCCACCTAGCGCTGTAAAAACAAGTGGAGCAGAGTAAACAAGTGCTGAAGACACAACGATTGATAATAACGTTATGATATCCATATTAATCTCCCACCTTTGCTTTTACATTTTTTGCATTAAACTTATCGATAGCAAATCGTATCACGTAGCTACTACCAACAAAGAAGATAATTGATGCACTGACAATTCCGACAACTTCTGATGGGATTTGGGCACTTAACGGCATACTATTTCCGCCAACTCGCAATACACCAAACAACAAACCAGAAAACAAAATTCCGATTGGATTTCCAGCACCTAATAGTGAGACAGCTAATCCATCAAATCCAATACTTGGTAACGATCCGAATATAAAGATATTGCGGAAATTTCCCAATCCTTCCATAGAACCACCAAGACCAGCTAAAGCACCACTGATAAGCATGGATGTAATAATAACCTGCTTCGTGCTGATACCGGCATAGTCTGAAGCGTGCTTATTCAATCCAACTGCTTTTATTTCAAAGCCAAGGTTGGTTTTTTGCATCAGCCAGTACATGATCAATACCATCACTAAACTGATAAAAATTCCCATGTGCAAGGTTGAATTTTGAGTCATTTGAGTCAACCACTGTAATCTCATTGAGGCATTTTCTCCCACATGAGCTGTAGAATCAGCTTGTTCAGTCATTACATTCCTAACAATATAGTTGCTAACAAAAAAGGCGGTATGGTTAAGCATGATTGTAACGATAACCTCTGAGGTATTGAAATAAGCTTTCAACACACCAGCAATCCCGGCCCATATAGCGCCCGCAATCATACCAGCCAGAATGGCTAGCGGTAGCAGTATGAACTTAGGTAGATCAGGAAACAAAAGGCCCACCCAAACACTAGCTAGCCAGCCACAAACAGCCTGACCTGATAGCCCTATATTGAAAAATCCTGCCGTATTAGCAACAGAAAATCCTAACGCAATGACTATCAGAGGGGCCGCGTTCCGTAAAGTTTCACCGATAAAGAACGGTGTGCCAAAAGCGCCTTTTAACATAACCATATATCCATTTAAGGCATCGAACCCAAAGGAGTACATAATAATGGCTCCTAATAAGAGTCCTAATAAAACCGATAGAAGAGGTACCATAATTCGTTTTAATTGATTCACTTTAGACTGCCTCCTCTTCTGTCGCTGTCTCTTTATCCTCTTTTGAAGATCCTGCCATCAGTAATCCGATCTCACTTTCATCTGTTTCAGATGCATTAAGAACCTTGACGATTTTGCCATCATACATAACAGCAATCTTATCTGATAGGTTGAAAATCTCATCCAGTTCAAAGCTCATCAATAGAACTGCTTTGCCTTGATCTCTTTGCTCGATCAACCGTTTGTGGATATACTCGATTGCACCAACATCCAACCCTCTAGTAGGTTGAGCAGCAATCAAAAGGTCGGGGTTCTTATCCACCTCACGAGCAATGATTGCTTTTTGTTGATTACCACCAGATAGTGAACCAGCAATCGACTTCTCAGATGTGGTACGAACATCGAACTCATCGATCAGGCGTTTGGCATATTCTGTAATGGCTTGATCATTCAAGATACCATGTTTAGAAAACGGTGCTTTATAGTAACTTTCAAGCACCATATTTTTGTCTAACGTCAACTGTAAAATCAGACCATATTTCTGTCTATCCTCTGGAATATGTCCAACACCTGACTCTGTAATAAAACGTGGGGATTGGTTTGTAATATCTATATCCTTAATTTTAATCGATCCGGTCGTCACACTTCTTAACCCTGTAATAGCTTGGATCAATTCAGATTGTCCATTACCGTCTATGCCAGCTAATCCGATAATCTCTCCACCTCTAATAGAAAGATCCAAATCATCAACCACAGTCACATTACGGCTATCTTTCACCGTTAAGTGTTCAATATCTAAAACAACTTCCTTAGGGTTACTAGGTTCTTTAACTGTCTTAAATTGAACTTGTCGTCCTACCATCATATCAGCAAGATTTTGAGTAGATACCTTATCCACATCTACTGTGTCGATAGATTCACCACGTCTAATAACGGTACATCTGTCAGCAACTTGCTTAATTTCATCCAGCTTATGGGTAATCAAGATGATTGATTTGCCTTCTAAAGTCAATTGCCTCATGATTTGAATCAATTCATCAATCTCTTGAGGCGTCAACACTGCAGTTGGCTCATCAAAAATCAAAATATCTGCACCACGATACAAGGTTTTCAAGATTTCAACCCTTTGTTCCATCCCTACTGAGATGTCTCTTACCAAGGCATTTGGATTCACAGAAAGTTTATAATGATCAGATAATTCTTGTACTTTTTTCTGAGCCTTTTTGATATTGATATAACCAGAATGACTAATTTCTTTTCCAAGCATTATATTCTCAGTAACAGTAAACTTGCCAACTAGCATGAAATGTTGATGAACCATGCCGATTCCAAGTTGGTTAGCAACATTTGGTGAAGTGATTTTTACAGTTTCACCATTGATCTTGATTTCACCACTCGTTGGCTCTAATAATCCAGACAATATATTCATCAAGGTTGATTTACCCGCACCATTTTCACCTAATAAGGCGTGCACCTCACCTTTTCTGATTGATAAATTGATACCGTCATTCGCTTTAAAATTACCAAATTCTTTAGTAATGTCAATCATTTCAATCACGTTCTCATGATGTGTCAAAAAAGGTCGCTCCTTTTCAATTTATTAGACTAAGTATACCAAAAAATGACAAGACGCTTCTATGTTTTTTAAAAGTTCAGCCAAATAATAGCTACTATACCATTTTCAATTGTAAATTTTACGAATTGCTATCTTTGCTATTTTAGAGTATAGCAAAAGCGTCACCCCAAAGATGACGCTTTTACTCAATTTCATTATTGATTTATCTTTATGGTTTTTCTGGAACTTCTAAACTACCATCAATGATTTGTTTTTTGAAATCTTCAATTTGTGTTTTGGTGTCATCTGACAATTGCCCATCTGTCAAACCAACACCGTCATCAGCCAAACCTAATTCTTGGTGTTCTCCACCAGGAAAGTTTCCTTTAGCAGATTCTTCCGTCAAGTTTTTAACAGCAACACCAACACCCTTAGTCGTTGATGTCAGTGTAACGTTACGGTCTCCAATAACACCTTCATCAGTTTGGTCACGGTCAACACCGATAACCCAAATTTCACGAGATGGATCTGCTTTTACGATATCTTTAGCTTCTGAGAAGACTCCGTTACCCGAACCACCAGCAGCTTGATAAATAATATCTGCTCCATCAGCATACATTGCTGCTGCTAATTGTTTCCCTTTGGCTGCGTCCCCAAAGTCATTCACATATTCAACAACGATATCGATATCCGGATTAACTGCTTTAACACCAGCGACGAAGCCGGCTTCGAAACGATCGATAACAGGTGATTTAGCGCCACCGATAAATCCTACTTTATCAACTTTTGTTTCATTTGCAGCAGCTACTCCAGCTAGAAAAGCTGCTTCATTATCTTTAAATGTCACAGAAGCAACGTTATCGGCATCGATTACTTCATCGATGATTGCAAAATGTGTATCAGGATTATTACTTGCAGTTTCCTTAATAGCGTCGACTAATTTGTACCCAACACCAAATATCAGGTTGAAGTCATTACTAACTGCAGAGTTCAAATTGGTAATATAATCTGATTCAGAGTCAGATTGAATGTAGGCATAGCCAGAGTTGCCTTGTTCTTTGCCGTTTTCTTTACCCCACTCTGTAAGGCCTTCCCAAGCACCTTGGTTGAAGGATTTATCATCTACACCACCGACATCAGTTACAATAACTGCCGAAAAATTGTCTCCATCAGATTCCCCACCATCAGAGTTGTCATCAGAATCATTTCCACCATTTCCGCACGCTGCTAACAACAATGCCGCTGAAACCCCAACCGAAATTTTGCCAATCTTTTTCCAAAACGCCATGGATAAAGCCCTCCATAATTTTATTTTGTTTCCTCTAATAGTTTAGCATATTCTTCATGATAAACAAATATTTTTTACACTATTTTGAAAAACGTTTGTGAATACGACAGTCATATCTACAATTATGGTTTTCCTACCTTTGTCCCACTAGTCACTAATCTCATCAGATCTTATCAACACTTTTCGTGGCTTACTCCCATCTTGAGGACCAACTACTCCATGTGCTTCTAAAGAATCAATCAATCTTGCCGCTCTGTTATAACCAATGCGGAACTTTCTTTGAATCATGGAGATGCTTGCCGTTTCTTGACCAGATACCATTTCCAAAACTTCTGGATAAAGTTCGTCTTCTGGTTCACTAGTAGTTGTCTCCGTTGGCTGATTCGGATTCATTTCTTCTACATAAGACACTTCTTCTTGTTTTTTAACGAAATCAACTATTCGCTCAACTTCTTGATCTGATAAAAAGGCGCCCTGAACTCTAATAGGTTTACTTTCTCCCATTGGAAGGTAGAGCATATCACCTCTTCCTAACAATTTCTCTGCACCATTACTATCTATAATAGTCCTCGAATCGGTACCACTAGACACAGAAAAAGCAATTCTACTTGGAACATTGGCCTTTATGATTCCTGTGATAACATCTACAGAAGGTCTTTGTGTTGCCAATACCATATGAATCCCTGCAGCTCTAGCCATTTGTGCCAAGCGAATAATAGCGGCTTCAACCTCATTACTGGCCACCATCATTAAATCTGCTAACTCATCAACAATCACGACGATATAAGGTAGAATTTCTTGTTCTTCACCGCTCTCAGCTTCATAGGCCTTAGCTTCCTCGTTATAACTTTTCATGTTTCTGGCGCCTGAAGCAGCAAACAATTCATAGCGTCTTTCCATTTCTTCAACTACCTTATTGAGAGCTTGAGCAGCTTTTCTGGGATTAGTTACAACCGGCGTCAATAGATGTGGAATATCATTGTATACATTCAATTCAACTTTTTTGGGGTCAATCATCATCAATTTAACTTCGTTAGGTTTAGCCTTCATAAGAATGCTTGTGATTATACCGTTAATACAGACTGACTTACCACTCCCAGTAGCACCCGCAATCAATAAGTGTGGCATTTTACTTAAATTAGCCAAAATCGTATTCCCAGAAACATCGCGCCCTAATGGTATATCCAATGGTTCAGGAGACTTTAGAGCTGTCTCAACGACTTCCCTGAAACTAACCATATTGATTGATTGATTTGGTACTTCAATCCCAACGTATGGTTTTCCAGGTATAGGCGCCTCTATACGAATGTCCTTTGCTGCTAAAGCCAAAGCAATATCATCCGATAGATGAACGATCTTATTGACTTTGACACCAACAGCGGGCTTAATTTCAAATTTTGTGACAGCAGGTCCTAAATTAGCATTAACAACAGTTGCATCGACCCCAAAACTTTTGAATGTCTCTTCTAATTTAAGAATATTATGTTCAATAATATCGTACTCTCCTGTCTGGTCACTAACGACAGGAGGATTCAGTAAATCAAGACCTGGTAATTTATAGTTAATATTTTTCAGTTGTGTCGATAATGTAATATTGACTTCTTTACCGTCATCATCATCTGCTTCATTAGTTTCGTTGGTTTCACCAGATGGGCTGCCCAAATTAAACACATCATCTATAGTACCCTTACTTAAAGGGTGATCATTTCCCGGGCCATTTTCATTTTTCTGAGACAACGCTTTTTGATATGCCTCTCGGTCTTGCTTTAATTTTTCAATAGCATTCAAAGCTGTGGGACTAATCACTTCACCGTTATTGTCGACAGTTGTCCCTAACGGGAAACCGGAAACCTGTGCTTTTGAGTGTTGGGGATTATCCAGAGGTTGACCATAGTTTCCTAGATTAGCCTCATCTTCATCGATTGCACTATCCTTTTCTGATTTATCTGGAGTAATTGGTTCCACATCATCACTACTAGATAACAAACTTTTGAGCGAACGATTCAGTTTCGTTAAAACACCAGTTTCAGCTTGTGCTTTATTTTTTGAGCGGGCATGATCAGAATCATTTGATTGACTAGAGCTAAACATTTTTTTAACTGCCGCGATCAATTCTTGCCAAGATATTCCTACAGTGAGCAAAACCCCAACTAGACCTATCACGGTTGCCATCATCAGTGATCCTAATGGTGCAATTAACCAAGACATTCCTTGAAAAAGTAAAGCCCCTAACACTCCAGTCCCTACACTTGGCAGTACAGTACGGGCTGCCCACATATTCCTTACGGCAGACCAAGTACTAGAAAAGCTGTTATCCCAATTAACTTGGAATTGTCGATTGACCGTATATTGCAATATAATGATTGAAGCAATAAAAAAACATAGTGCGGCATAGCTATAACGCGCATTTAGTTTTAGTTTATTTCCTTTAACAATCTTAACCAAAGAATGGCCAGTTAATGCAAGCAATGCTACCCAGTACAATTGGCCAACGACAGTCGCAATCGAAAATTGAATGATCCGACCTACAACACCTAAGCGCAACAAGCCTATAATGCTAATAATTGCTAGAACTAGTCCTAAAAATTCTGGGGACAACTTGCGATGTTTGACAGCACTCCTCTTGGTAGTAGAAGTCTTTGTCTTCGTTTTCGGTTTTCTTTTCGCCATTCTTTCTATTCCTCTCTTCTATTAGCACAAGTATAACAGATTAATTGGTTATCGTATATTCAAAATCTCATGACACCTTGGTAATCTAAACACCCTTGATCACGACAACAATCTGCGCTTTGTGCTATGATGAATTAAAGACTAACAGTATTTTTCCATTCCAAGGAGGGATATCATGCGGTACGTAAAAATGACTGTTCACGGATTGGTACAAGGTGTTGGATTCAGATATATGGCAAAGTATCGTGCGGACGCTCTGCATATTAGTGGAACCGTAAAAAACTTAGCTGATGGATCTGTGCAAATTTTTGCCTACGGGAAAAAAGAAGATATCGACCGCTACATTGACGTCATCAAATCATCGCCCTCACCTGCTGCAACCGTTGATGAAGTAATCATTGACGAATTGGATCCTTCAGAGGTTAAAAATCAGCAAAGCTTTCAAGTCATTTATTGAAATAGGATCTACTTTCCTTTAATATGGGAGTGTTATCTTAATTAATGGAGAGTGAACTATGAAAAAAATTAAAAAGTTCCTGAATGGAACGATCGTAAGGATTTCGCCATTCTTGATCCTTGCGCTTTTTTTGGCGGGTTGTATGCGCAGAGATGCAGATGGAAATCCTACTGGGTTTGTGTATCAGTATTTTGTCATCCCATCTGGCTATATTCTTGATCAACTAGCGTCTTTATTTGGTAGCTATGGTATCGCTATTATCGTTATAACGGTTGTTGTCCGTTTAGTATTGATGCCCTTGAACTTTAGCCAAATGAAAAAACAAATGATGCAACAAGAAAAAATGGCTTTAGTAAAACCAGAACTAGACAAAGTTCAAGCAGAAGTTAAAGCTGCTAAGACGATGGAAGAAAAAAATGCAGCATCTCTGAAAATGCAACAAGTTTATAAAAATAATGGCATTAGCATGACTGGTGGTTTGGGATGTTTACCACTTTTACTTCAAATGCCAATCTTTATCGGTTTGTACAACGCTATCGTACTTTCTGAAAGTATCTCACAAAGTACATTCTTAGGTATTAGTTTAGGAGAGCCAACATTAATTCTAACGATTCTCGTTGGTATCGTGTACTTGGGACAAAGTTACCTGATGATGCAAGGAATTCCTGAAAGCCAAAGGGCTCAAATGAAAACCATGACCTATATGAACCCAGCTATTATGATCTTCCTATCCTTCTCTTCACCTGCTGGACTACAACTCTATTGGTTGATTGGTGGAGTGTTGGTTACACTGCAAACATTCTTACAAAATAAATTCGTCAAACCAAAGATTAAAGCTCAACTTGATGAAGAATTCAAAAACAAACCACGTCCGGTTGTCTCAGATATTAAAGAAGCTAAGCCGGTCGTTCAATCCTCAAAAAAGCAAACAAAGAAAAAGGATACTGGAAGAAACCGCAATCAAGGAAGACAAAACCACAAGAAACACAGGTAATCATTAACAGTTGTTTTTTCTGAAAAATATCAGGATGATTGTATGATTTGATAAACCCTTGATCAACACTATGAGCATTATTTAGACTGATTCAAAAAGGACTTGGCAATCACAGCCAAGTCCTTTTTTAGATCATTTTTAAAACTCATATTCCCTATTTTCCGACTTACAACACTTACATTTACAACTTTACAACACTTACATTTACAACGCCGAGATTTAATCGCAATAATTCTTCTCCACAGAAAGCAATTTAGGAGATTCACTACATAGCAACTGGTCAAACACTGCTCTCAAAAGGGATCTTTTTCATAATAGGTAGCGACACTCTAAAAATAGAACCGTGATCTAGTACGCTTTCAACTGAGATAGTTCCACCATAACTTTCAACGAGTTGCTTTGCAATCGACAGTCCAAGTCCGTTGCCGCCCTTATCTCTAGCCCTAGCTTTATCAACGCGATAAAAGCGAGAAAAAACTTTAACCCGGTCTTCCTCAGACATACCCTCTCCAAAATCTTGGATTGCAATATTGACAGATCCATTATCTGAAGCCAAAGACACATGAATTTCTTTTCGATCTCTTGAGTACTTTACGGCATTATCCAGAAAAATAATTAGAATCTGTTCGTAATGATTTTCGTAAATTTTGGCCTCAATCTCTGAGACTAGATCACTATCCAAGAAAATATCGAAATCTGGATAAAGCATTTTGAAGTTTTCGTAAATTCTTTTAGTTTTCTCGTATACCAATGTTGTTTTATCACGATACTGATCAACTGCCATATCGGCACGTTGCAAATCAAGCATCTCTTGAATCAATGATTTCATCCGTTGAATTTCAGCAAGGGATAGTTTGAGAGATTCATCTAAAACTTCGGGTTCGTCCTTTCCCCAACGATTCAGTAATTTCAGATGCCCTTCGACAATAGCCACCGGAGTCCTAAGTTCATGAGAAACATCTTCTACAAAGTGTTTTTGCTGATCGATATAAAAAGCGATGCGTTGTAGTAAATGATTCAAATGGTAGATGATATCTGAAAACTCATTCTCTTTATCCGGTTCTTTAATCAAAGTATTTTGGACATTTTCTTCATCTACAGCTGTGATGACCTTACTGATTCTTTCAACAGGTTCAAATAGTAATTTGCTTAAACCATAACCTAGCATGATAAAAAATAGCAATACAAACGGCATCGTCAAGAAGTATGTCAGCAATGCTTTTCGTTGCCATTTTAAAAAGCCACTCATAAAATTGACCACTTGGTAGTAGCCTGATAACTGGTTAGAATCTTTCTGGAATATTGGACCACGTATCACATAAATTTGTCGATTACCAAATTCTGTATCGACAGCCTCTGCTACCCCTGAAAAATTCATTTCTACTGGTTTAGTCAATGTTTCAAACACCACTTGTTTTGACCGATCAAATACCTGTGTTTCAATATCTTGATAGGAGATACTAGGATAAATTGTACCAGAATATGAATTTTCATTGATTAGTTTAAAATCGTCCGGTATATTTTGTGCTGTGATCTCGTTTAATTGATTAAGCATCAAATCGTTTAAATTCGCAACTTGCTTGGTTCGATCCATCTCTAATTGTCTTTTACTCGTTACTTGAAAATTGATTGCCATCGCACTAATGACTAGATAGATAAGAAAAAAAGCGACTGTTAATAACAGCCACCATTGTTTCTGTAATCTCTTCGACTTTTGGGGTTTATATTGATACCAGCGAGTTTCACTCATTGGTCATCCCTCATCACGTAGCCAGTTCCTCTAACTGTTTGAATATAACTTGGTTTCCCGGGAACATCGATTTTATTTCTTAAATATCTAATGTAGACATCAACAACATTTGTTTCAACTTCGTTTTTATAACTCCAAACCTTGTTAAGTAGAACTTCACGAGACAACACTACATTAATGTGTTCCATCAAAATCAGTAATAATTCATATTCTCGTTTCGTCAAGTCAATGACTTGATCCCCTCTTCTGACCGTCCGATTCTCTTTCTCAATCGTCAAATCTTTAAAGGTAACTAACGTTTGTTTGTTTTGACGCAAATCTTCTTCGATTTCGATTCGCCGTAATAAAGAACGCAAACGTGCTAATAATTCTTCAATAGCAAATGGTTTAACAATATAATCATCCGCTCCTTGATCAAGCCCCGAAACGCGATCAATCACTGAATCTCTAGCAGTCATTATTATAATAGGCGTATCTTTCACAGGCCTAATACGACGACAAACTTCTAACCCATTCAGCTCAGGTAGCATCAAATCAAGTAAAATAACATCCCAATCTTCGTCTAGAGCGCGTTCCAAACCAGAACGACCATTATAGCAGATTGCTGTCTCATATCCTTCATGTTGAAGTTCCAATTCGACAAATCGTGCTAAATTTTTTTCATCTTCAATGATTAATATTTTGTGTTTATGTTCTGACATCTAGTCAACTCCTAACAAATCAATTAAAACCGAATACATCCACATAAATTATAGCATATCCTCAAAATAAATCACAACATTTTTTAATGTTATCTTCATTTTTCTAATGGATTTTGAACGTACTCATCTGAAGCCTTATGAGTAATTTTCAGCAAAAAAACACTACGGAGACTCTTATCAGTCTCAATAGTGCTTAGAGTTGCTCACTACAGTTTAGTAGTAACCTCATTAATAACAGTTACTAGCAAACGTTTCAGCATAATCATCTGAAATCAATCAGAAGAAATAGATACTATAAAGTGATTTCTTGATCATTTTGCCAGTCAAAGTGAAATGTGCCTGGTTTATCAATTCGTTCATAAGTGTGTGCTCCGAAATAATCCCGTTGCGCTTGGATCAAATTAGCTGGCAGAACAGCTGTGTGATAGCCATCGAAATATGAAATTGCAGAACTCAAGGTAGGTGCAGGAATTCCCGTCCTTACTGCTAAACTAACGACCTCACGAACTGATTCGTGGTACTTTTCTGTTATTTTTTTGAAGTAATCATCAAGTAAGAGATTGTTAAGATTAGGTTGTTCTTCGTAAGCATCGGTAATGTGTTGCAAGAATTGTGCCCGAATAATACAACCAGCACGGAATATTTTAGCAATTGCACCATAATTTAATGACCAGTCAAAATGGTCACTAGCTTGTTTCATTTGTGCAAATCCTTGGGCATAACTCATAATTTTACTGAAATACAATGCTTGGCGGATTTTTTCGACCCACTCTTTTTTCTCATCGTCAGACAATTTAATTTTAGCCAACTTAGGAGCATTGACGCTTGCTGCAACTCTCTCATCTTTTTGTGCAGATAAATAACGAGAAAATACAGACTCAGTAATCAATGTTAGTGGAACACCGAGATCAAGCGAGCTTTGAGATGTCCATTTTCCAGTTCCTTTATTGCCTGCCTTGTCTAAAATGACGTTGACGAGATGATCATGAGTATCAGGATCTTTTCGGGTCAAGATATCCGCTGTTATATCAATCAAATAACTATTAAGCTCTCCAGCTCGCCATTCGCCAAAGATATCACCAATCTCGTCAATAGTGAAGTCTAATGCTCTATGAAGCAGATCAAACGATTCAGCTATCAATTGCATATCGCCATATTCTATGCCATTATGGACCATTTTCACATAGTGTCCAGCGCCGTTTTCACCGATATAAGTTACACAAGGTTCCCCATCAGTGGCTTTAGCAGCAATTTTCTTTAAAATAGGTTCGACAAGATCATAAGCATGCTTTTGCCCGCCCGGCATAATTGCTGGTCCTTTCAAGGCGCCTTCTTCACCGCCAGAAACACCCATTCCAATAAAATTAATCCCCGAGTTAGCAAGTTCATTACTTCTACGAATAGTATCTTTAAAGAAGGTATTTCCACCATCAATTAAAATATCTCCCTTGTCCAAATGGGGTAAAAGAGATTGAATGGTCAAATCAGTTGGTTTTCCAGCTTTGACCATCAGTAAGATTCGTCGTGGTGTTTCCAAAGAATCAACAAATTCCTCCACCGAATGGGTTGGAACTAGTTTTTTTCCTGGATTTTCAGCTACAACATCATCTGTTTTCGAGGTCGTACGATTGAAGATAGAAACAGAATAACCATTCCGTTCAATGTTCAACGCAAGATTGCGACCCATTACTGCCATTCCGACAACGCCTATTTGTTGTTTACTCATTCTATTTGGCCCCTTTTCATCTCTGTTTTATAATCATCAATAAAACTGTTCCAAAAGAGTTGTACATTTTCTATGTTCAATCCTTTTGGACTCTACTAAATAGTATCCTTATTCCTATTCGCTTTTCTATAAAAACACCATGATCACTTTAAGTGTTGCTATTTTTACGATTTACAGTAAAATATGTAACGAATAGCAAAAAGGAGGAAGTTATGTCACACAATAAAGAAAAAAGAAATTTAACCAAAACAGAAAAGATCACTCGTGTGGTCGTTTGGTTAATGCTAATTGCCACAATAAGTACATTGGTTTTATCTGCTGTTGGTGCTATTTATTTTCAATTAACAAATTAAATGATTCGATACTGAAGTTGAGATGCGATTCTCAACTTTTTTTATATAAAAAAGTGCTTGGCAATTAGCTTTTAGGCTATTCTGGCTTTTCTCCTTTTACTTTACCGTCCCAAGCAGCAAAACCTGATTTTAAGATTTCAATGTCGGAATAACCGTTTTTCTTTAAAATCCTAGCTGTTTTTCCAGCAAGAAAAACGCCATCATCATACAATCGAATTTTTTGATCCTTACGCAACTCATGATAACGTTGTTTAAACTGTGTATAAGGAATGTTTCGTGCACCCAAAATATGTCCCTTGTGAAATTCAGTGGTTTCACGCACATCGACTACTTGTGTTTTCCTAATATCATCACCAAATACTTCACTTGAGACCAATTTGGCTGACTTTTTTCTAAAGTAAAGTTGGACTAAATAATAGATTCCAAAAATGATAACAACCGTTAACAAAATTATATTGATGATAGTTAATGGACTTAATTTAGGCATTGTTTTCAACTCCTACCTTTACTAAATAAGCGGCTCCCAGTATCCCAGCATCATTACCTAGTTGAGCTAGTCTTAATTCTGTTGAATCTCTCACTTGTTTAAAACAATTATCTTTAAATGTTTGATTAGTGATATCTAGCAAAAAAAATCCTGCTGCAGATACGCCACCGCCTATAACAATAAAACTAGGATTTAATATGTTTGCAAGATGGCTGGCTGCTAACCCTAGATATTGTCCAACGTTTTTGGCAACAATAACGGCTAACTTATCTTCAATTTTTGCTAAATCAAACACGTCTTTTGCGGTTACTTCCTCACCATCATCAATAGCTTTTTTCAAATCTGATTCACCAGCAAAAAATTGTGCATGATAACGTGCAAGGTTCACGATGCCAGTCGCACTCGCTACTGTCTCTAAACATCCTTTTTTGCCACAAGTGCAATCAAAGGGATGATCTAATTCTACTGTGATATGCCCAATCTCACCTGCTACATTTTTAGCACCATGCAGTAATTCCCCATTAGCAATAATACCGCCACCAACACCTGTTCCAAGTGTCACAAAAACAACATCATCAGCTAGTGAACCAGCGCCCATCCACCGTTCACCTAGTGCGGCAACATTAGCATCATTGTCAAGAAAGACTGGAAGATTTAAAGCGTTTGTTAGTTGTTCACCAACATATTGCTTTTCAACCCAATCAAGATTATAAGCACCTATCACTGTCTTTTCTTTGTCATCCACTTGACCAGGAGACCCCATACCTATCCCTAACAACTCATCAGACGGTAATTCCAATTGGGCGATTCTTTCCTTTATAGATTCAATAATCTCCGGAACTATATGGATGCCATCATCTAAAACATTTGTTTTGATTGTCCATTTATCCTGTATTTCACCTTCAGGAGTCACAATAGCAATCTTGACAGAGGTACCGCCTAAATCAATTGCCAATATCTTTTTAGCCATAATTATTATTTTCCTCTTTTCCAATAATAAAATCTGAAGTCCATAAAACTAATACTTAAAAACTTAAAGCATTAAACTTAAAGCATTAAACCTAAAGCATTAAGCTTAAAGATAGATTTATAGACTATATCCTTCTTTTTCTTGACGCATGCGCTCCGCAGCCAGTGGCTAATCTAAATCAGTTATCAGTTCATTATTTTAGTTTTGAGAAGCAACCCGTACTAAGCCAAGCCAGTATAACAGAATAAATAAGCCTATTAACCCGATTGTAAGACCTACTCTCAATAGCGGACTCACTCGATTGCTCTTTAAAGGAACAATTAACCAAGCCAACATTAAGCCGGAAATCAAACCACCTAAATGACCAAAGTTATCGACTCCTTGATTTAAAAAGCCAAAGAAAACGTTGACTAACACTAGTAATTTAAACTGCTGGCTTAAACTTCTAACTATATGCTGCTCCGGAAAAATACGGCCAAATGCCACCAATAAACCAAAAAGGCCGAATAATGAAGTACTTGCACCAGCTGAGATTGAGTTATTGAAAGCAAAGCTAGCTACGTTACCAAACACACCAGTCAGCAAGTATATTATAGCAAATTTTGCTGAACCAATTAATGGTTCTACCAAAATTCCCACGTAATACAGCGTTAAACTATTTAAAAGTAAATGTGTCCATCCAATATGGATAAAAATAGGAGTAATCAAACGCCACCACTCACCATTAGCTATTATGACATTGACCTTAGCTCCATAAGTTGCTAGGACGAACGTATTAGTTGATCCACCCTGTAGCTCTAACCATAGAAAATAAACAACCTGAATCACTAATAAACACTTAGTTACTAGATCCCTATCCCATTTTAAAAAAGATCGCCCTTGCACCAAATTCCTCCCTCTCTAATATCTATCTCTAACCACCATTCTATCTCACTATTAATTTATAATTAGGCAACTATTAATCTAGTTAACTATTAATCTAGTTAACTATTCATCTAACTAACTATCATTCATCTAACTACAATTCTATCATTACTGTAATATCTCAAATTTTAAAGCCCTGATGACGTCATTCATAGCTTCATTTATGTCTTCAACTATGTCTTTTTTAATGACTTGACTTATACTAACAGGCTAACAATTACAGGCTGACAATACCAAAATAGCAAGACGAAACAACCACTAGCAACTCAGAACTTTATATTAATAAAAAAGTTGGACCAAATGTCCAACTTTTTCAAAACTTTATTTTTTGACTTCGCGATGTAAAGTTACACGACGATCTCTAGGACAGAATTTTTTAACTTCTAAACGATCAGGATTGTTCCGTTTATTTTTGTTAGTCAAATAGTTTCTTTCACCACATTCTGTACACTCTAAATTGATATTGACGCGCATCTGCTAACCCCCCCAGCTCATTACTATAACAGGGCATAGCCCTTAACTCGTATAATTATACCATGATTTAGCTATTATATCCAACTATTTTTCTTATCTTTCGACCTCTATCTCTGATCCTATTTCTAATGATAGACATAAAATCATTTAAAAAGATTGAATTACCACTATCACTAGATTATCATTAAGACATCAACTATTTGAAAGAGGTGTAAATATAATGGAATGGACAATTATTATTGTTCTTTTAGTTTTCGCTATTCTCTTTCTGCTAATCTCATTATTCTTGAAAAATAGGACTAATGATGCTGAAACAGAGGCGTTGGACCAACAAATTTTGGACCAAAATCGCGAAATCTATCAATTGAAACGTCATATACAAGAGCTTGAAGATGAAAAGCGTGAACTGGCAAAGGAAAAAGTTGATATACCAGTAGAATCTAATTCTGAAGAACACTCTAACCCTTCAACCGAAGATTATGACCGTTATGATGATTATGACGATGATGATCATCAATATGACTATTCATATAATGAAAGACCTGCTTCAAGCCCAATGCATGGTTTGACTAAGCAACATATAGTAACGCTTTATAATCAAGGCGAAACTTTAGACGACATTGCTGAGCAATTGAATGTACCTGTTACAACTGTTCAGTTAGTAGTAGATAATTACTTAGAAGAACGTTCGCTATCCTAGGAGGGAAACACTCATGAAAACAGCGACCAGATCTATTGGCATTGGTTTCCTTCTTGCTGCATTAGTAGTGGCGGGACTAATATTTGCCAAACCATATTTACCAGAAAATATACAACGCTTTATGCAAAGTGACGCGGCAACGCAAACACATACCGATGATGATTATGAAGCACTACAAAAACAATATGACGATGTTCAAACTAAGATCAAAGATCTAGAAGAGCAAGTTGCTGCTAAAGAGTCTGATTCAAATAATGATGATGCTGATCAAGATAATAACCAATCTGATAACGATGATCAAGCTAATGACGATCAAGCTAATGATGATCAATCAAATGATGATCAAAACACCCCAACAACTGTTAACTTCGTCATTCCAGAAGGCGTTTCTGCTTCTCAAGTGGCAAGTGACTTAGCTTCTCAGGGTGTTATTAGTGATGCAACAGCCTTTTCAAACTTCTTAACAGAAAATGGTTATGATGTGCTTGTTCGTCCAGGAACATTCGAATTGAATAGTGACATGACAAACGAACAAATCGCACAAGCAATCACAAATTGATGCTTTTCTAAATGAGTTGATCATTGTCATTGAAACATTTCATAACTCAAGATAAAACTCTTGATGCGAAAGAGGAAGCTACGGCAGTTTTGCCGTAGCTTTTTTACTTTCTATCTTTTTAAGTTTCACTTTTTTGTGTTCTATCTTTATACTCTCTACATACTCTCTACATTTTTTGCCTTCCCAAAATTGTCCCGTTACACCATTTGCCACAAAATGGACAACACTAGAGCGATTGCATAATTCAAATTAAAACATGCCATATTTTTGATTGCATAGCCCAAACTAAAAGGCAGTGGCACTTTCTTTCTAAATTCAGTAGTATTCTTTCTTACTTTCGGAAAGCTTACAAATATCCATAGAATTGGCCACTGAAAAATCCCTAGTAATAGTCCTACTAAAATAAAGACATAGGCTGCATACATCAAAGATTGAAACAGTAAAATACCATGTTCTCTTCCAATAAAGTAAACGAGTGTATACCGATGATTTTTAATGTCCATTTCAAGATCTCTCAGGTTATTAGCTAACATGATATTGCTAATCGTCAGAACCAATGGCATCGCAGCTATCAAAATCGCAAGTATACCATACAGTTTTCCACTCAAATAAAAGATTCCTCTGACAAAGTCGATATCAAGATAAAAGACGGGATTATTAACAGTATTAATGTAAACAGTAATTGCAAAAATACCAAGTCCCATCGTAAAACCACTAAATATCTCCCCCAAAGGCATTCTTGATAATGGTACTGGCCCAAATGTGTAGAAAATACCAATAAAACAAACAATTGCCCCCATAATCAGCATGAGCCATCCGGTTAGCCAACTTAATAATAGACCAATCAATAGAGTGATTCCTAGCATGGCAAAAATCATATTAGTAACAGCACTCTCTGAGACGTTTTCTCTGCCAATGACATTTTGCGTCTGACGATAAAGATCAGATTTAGCTTTTTTATAATCCATCGTATTGTTGATGGCTGTTGTTGCCATATCAAAGATGATCATTCCTGTAAAAAAGAGTACAGAATTTCTCCAATTAACACTCTTAAAATAGCTAACTGAAAACAGTAATCCAATTAAAAAAGGAAATAAACTGGCAACTTTAGTTTTTATCTCAACAACTTCCAAAAAAACTTTTAAACGTTTCACTGCAAGTTCACACTCCGATTCAAACTAATAGCCTCACTGCAAATCATTTCTGTCTCCCATCTTATAATCAGAACTCTCCTCTAACTTAAAAGTGTCCGTGATTCCATCTGTAACATAGACGACGCCCTCTTTAGTCACAAATATTGCTTGAGTTTCTGGGTCTGTTTCATTCTCGATAAACTCTAGCCCTTCTTTGACCCCTTTATCAAATGCAACTGTTGTCAGTCCATCTCCATCTATCGATTTCGCCGTAATCACCGTTACACTGGCCAGATCATTTTCATAAGGATAACCTGTTTTTGAATCGAAAATATGGTGGTATTTATGACCATCTACATTAAGATATCTCTCATAAATCCCTGATGTTACGACTGTTTTATCCGCTTCTTTGATTGATCCTAAGATGGCTCCTCTTTCACTATTGGGATCTTGGATACCAACATTCCAATCTTCATTTTTACCGCGCCAACTATGGCCTACAACAAAAATATTGCCACCAAGATCAACGATAGCAGATGTCACTCCTTGGTCTTTCAGGACTTTGACTGCCACATCTGCTATATAACCCTTGGCAATAGCCCCAAGATCAATAATCATACCCTTATCTTCTAAATAAACAGTTTGATTTTGATCGTTAAACTGTACTTTCCGATAATCAACATGTTTAAGTGCTTCATCTATCTCAGCTTGTTCTGGTTTCCGAGCATCATCAAAACCAATTCGCCATAGTTGGGTGATTGCTCCAATAGCCATATTAAACCCACCATTTGACTCAACGCTGTAATCATAAGCAACTTTTAACAAATGGTAAATATCATCCGATACTTTTACAGGCTTCTCACCGGCATTTGCATTGATTTCGTCTATTTCAGAACCCTTTTGATTGATTGTGATCCTATCACCCAAATCACTAATACGTTCAAACGCAGGTTCTAAAGCGTCTTCCTTGTTTTCATCATATACACGTATTCTGACATAAGTTCCCAGTAAATACTGTTCATCAGAATAAGGCTCTTTTAAAAGTCCTTTAGCAGGCTCTGTCTGACTATCTGAGTTGGTGTCGTTTGTCTCAGCATCACAGCCAGTCATTGCAACGATCGTAATCACTATAAATAGTAACGTTTTTAGCTTATATCTCATTAAACATTCCTCGCATCTTCTGAATTGTTTCTCCAAATTTAATTAAAGCTCCTACTATATTTCCGCTTAATATAAATGCTTCACTACACTCGTAAATGGATCCTTATAGCTATAGACTATTACATGCTAGTAATTCAACTCTATAGCCACTTCATGTTACTAACTCATATTAACAGATTATTGTCTTATTGAGAAAAAGGATTCTCATTAAGACAATAAAAGAAGCTAAAGCGAACGTCGCTTAGCTTCGATTAGTGTTAGACTCTTTCGATTTAAATTACTCTGCCTACTAATAGACCCTATCGTGTAGTAATGAAAGCAACTCTCTATTATAACTTTCATAGCTAGATGTGTTCAATAAGACAGGCCTTATTAGCATGCTCATTGATCATTATTTTGCATCAACGTAATTATCGACTGTAATTGTTTCAGTGTCACCTTTTTCAGCAGCATTCACTAATTGCTCAGCGTATAAAACAAATGTATGGTAACTATGTGTTGCACCTGAGACAACTTCTACATCTCCTGGAGTAGCACCATCTTCGGACATTGTTTTCACTAGTTCTTCATTGAATTTAGTGATGTACTCGTCGGCACTGATCCCCGATTTCTCCTTCATTGCTGTATTGTACTCAGAATCTTCTTTCTTTGTTTTGCCATCTTCATTGACGTTATCAAAATTAGATTCAGTGATTTTTCCATCTTTCACAACAATAGAGAAGACAGTACGGTAACCATTAGAATAATTCTTTTCTTCTAAAGTATATGTGCCATCTTTCAATTCAGCACCATTATCGATTTCAATTGTTTCCTTGTTTCCAGCTTGTGCAGCTTGAATCAACTGTTGTGCATAGTTTTGGAATGCGTGAGAACTGTGTGTGGCACCTGATACGACTTCAACATTTTGAGGATTTTGGGCTTTTAACAATTCTTCGTTCAATTTAGGAATATATTCAGAAGCGTCTACTCCAGATTTATCTTTCATAGCTGTATTATATTCTTCATCATCTTTTTTAGAATCGCCATTAGAATTCACATAGTCATAATTTGATTCAGTAATTTTCCCATCAGCTACCTTAACTGAGAATTCAACATGGTAACCGTTTTTGTCGTTTAATTCTTTTAAGGAGTAATCACCATCTTGTAATGATGCTGCAGAAACTACATCAGATGATTCTTCTGAACCATTATCTTGACTTGTTTCTGACTCTTTCTCCTTATCATCTGAGTTGTCATTCGATGAACAACCAGCCAACACAATACCTGTGAAAAGGAGTATTGTCAGGGCTTTAAAAAGTTTTCCCATTTTCATTTTACTTCCACCTTTTTATATTATTCAAACTATTGGAAGAAATAAATAGTTTGTGATTCAACTAACATTTTAAAGCAATATAAAAATATGTCAACAGTATTTTTGCCAGCATTAACGTTTTATCAATATTTGTGATCGATTCCAATAATTTTTCACTAAATTATAATAATTCCAAAAAGGCTTAGACAAACGTTTCTGTTACCATTATAATAAGGATGATTGTGAAATTATATTTTAATGCATTTATTACTATAAGGAGAGATTCAGATGACTAATCAGAATATTGTCGTGATTGGTGCAGGCTATGCAGGTATAGCGGCCACCAAACTGATGGCGAGAAAACTAAAGGGAAAGAAGGATGTAACGATCACTCTGATTGATCGGCATTCCTATCATACAATGATGACCGAGCTACATGAAGTGGCAGGTGGACGTGTCGAACCTGACGCTGTTCAGTATGACTTGCAGCGTTTATTTTGTCGTAAAAAAAATGTCAAGTTAGTCACTGATACTGTTACGGGTATAGACAAAGAGAATAAAATCATTACGACAAAATTAGGGTCCTACCCTTTTGATTACTTAATGATTGGTCTTGGAGGGGAACCCAACGATTTCAATACGCCAGGGGTTAAGGAAAACGGCTTTACACTTTGGTCAATCGAAGATGCTATTCGTATCCGACACCATATCGAAGACACTGTTTACCTAGCTTCGAGAGAAACCGACCCTGAAAAGCGCAAGGCACTTTTGACATTTGTGGTCTGTGGATCTGGCTTTACTGGTATCGAAATGGTTGGCGAATTAGTCGACTGGAAAGATAAGCTAGCAAAAACTTATAAAATCGATCCAAACGAAATTTCTCTAAAAGTTGTTGAAGCTCTCCCGACAATTCTAAATATGTTGGATCGCAAAGATGCTGGCAAGGCAGAACGCCGTTTAAAGAAGAAAAACGTTGAGTTAGTTCTTAATTCACCTATTACTGCGGTTGAAAAAGACCATATTATTTTAAAGGATGGGTCTACCATCCCTACTCATACCTTAATATGGACTGCTGGTGTCAAAGGGACTGCTGATGCTGCCGATTTTGGATTAGAACCCGCCAGAGGTAACCGTTTAGTAGCTAATAAATATATGCAAGCGGTAGGATATGAAGATAAAAACATCTACATTGTAGGAGACTTAGCTTACTACGAAGAATTTCCTAACACTCCTACCCCGCAAATTGTTCAAGCTGCCGAACAAACCGCACATACAGCAGCACATCATATAATCGCTTCGATTACTGGCGGAGAGGCAGAAGCCTATAAAGGTAATTATCAAGGTTTTATGGTATCAGTTGGGTCAAAATGGGGTGTCGCAAATCTTTTTGATAAAATTCATCTCAGTGGATTCTTCGCTATCATTATGAAGCATATTGTTAATTTGAAATACTTCTTTGATATCCGTTCCGGCTACTATATGTGCCAATACGCCCTGCATGAATTTTTCCGTGTCAAAGATGATCGTAATGTGCTTCGGGGTCACAGTTCCAGAAATGGTAATGTTTTATGGAGTGTCCCACTACGAGTATTCTATGGCTTGGTTTGGTTTATTGAAGCATTCAAAAAAATAGTTGGTGAAGGTAAATGGTTAAGCCCAGATACGTGGTTTAAAGAAGGCTCATGGTTCGTAGGTGATAGCGTCTTTCCTTGGACATGGGACTATCAAGCAGCGGCAG